>Ga0233431_1000231_pt1 | contig 130306 bp, 137 predicted proteins | sample SI_118_April2016_FD_179867 | JGI IMG/M metagenome (GOLD analysis project Ga0233431, IMG submission 179867) | Seawater microbial communities from Saanich Inlet, British Columbia, Canada - SI_118_April2016_200_MG | ecosystem: Environmental > Aquatic > Marine > Inlet | place: Canada: British... | reverse complement strand
TGATACATCTGGTTCAACACCAATAACACAACCGCGAGGAATGCCTGAGATACAAAAAATAGATCGCCCACAACCACTACATGATGCAATAGATAAATTACGAGAGTTAGGTTGTTCAGCTGCTTCTGCCCGCATAATGGGTCCAAATACTTCAGATCTGTTAACTAGTTGTATATTTACATATCATGGAGAACTTGATCAACGCAAACATGATTCGCCGATTACAAGCTCAGAGCTCAAAGATATGCTAACAACTGCATTTACTCCATTACTAGACAAGAATAATGATCTGCATAAACAATCTATCATTGATGTAAGAGAGGTAAGAGTTTTGGAACATAATGCATTAGCAATTAACATGTTATTGTATCTGCGTGGAAGCTTACAAGGCGCTGGCGAAGATGCGCTACTTAAAGATCAATATTATTCGAATATGTCAGGGATTGAAGCTAGCTTAGGAATGTTTTAGTTTCTTACAAAATATTTATATTCTCGGAGCTATATGTTTTAAAATATGGTAAGAAAGAAGTCTAGTTCTAGTAATATCGATGAGTATGAACTGATGCCTGTAAAGCCGTTGCAGGAGCTACAACGAGAGATGCGGCAGCTTCGTAAAGAGATGACTCGAGAAGATAGTAGTCAGAAACTCTTAGTTAAACTTCTTAACTCCAACCTTGCCACTCAGCAAAAAATCATTGAACAGAACTACAAACTTGAGGAACTTAAAACGCATCTAAAGAAGTTCGTTGATGTTATCCAAAATATAGAACTTGACGATGAGCATGAACATGATCTTAATAAACTACATCTTAAGATGAATGACTTACATGACAAGCACGACGATCTAACGCGCGCGTTTAAACAGTTTGGTTCAAAAGATGTCTTTACTGCTTTCAGAAGACTGCCAAGCGGAATCCCAATCAAATACAAGAGAAGAAATGATAAGTAAAAAAGGTATAACTCCAACAGCCTTTTTCTTAGAAAGAAAAACGCTGGCGAAAAAGAACATATGATAAGTAAAAAAGGTATAACTCCAATCGTTGCAATCATTCTACTACTTATGATGACTGTTGCTGCTGCAGGAACCAGCTTCTATTGGCTAATCAAGATTCAAAGTCAGATGCAGGGTGGAACTGAGCAGTACCAAGAGAATGTCTTTGATCGACTTGCATCAACAGTTAATTGGTTAGATGCCGACTACAACGCCACCTCGGAAGTACTAACTATCTACCTACAAAACGTTGGAACAACGGACATACCTTTGGATAACGCAACTGCGGATCCGACAACAACATGGCTCCTCAAAGATAGTGAACAAGTGACTGTATGTGAATCAAAGTTTGATGGCTCGGGAAGTAATATTGATTGTCAAAGTGGCTGCGGTACATCAACCGAACTTTCTTCTTCAGCAAGTACTTCAATAACATTGAATCTTTCTGGATCTAACTGCGATGTATCTGGATATGCGGATGATAGCTTAATGCGCGCTACAATATTCTTTAGTGGAGAGTCCACAACATCAGGAACATTTGAAACATGAAACTAAAACCACTAAACAGCAAAAAAGGTATAACTCCCGTTATTGCTATTGTTTTACTACTTATGATGACTGTTGCTGCTGCAGGTGCTGCCTTCTTCTGGTTTATCCGACTCCAATCTGAAGCGCAAGGAGGAACTGAGGCATATCAACAACAGCTAACTGAACGAGTTAGCTCCAATGTCGAAGTAATGACTTCGAAGTTCAGTGGAAACACTCTCGACATCTATCTCGCTAACCACGGTAACTCTGCAATTTCGATTGATAGTTCAGACAATACGCCGACTACTACGTGGATTCTCTATGATTCAGAAAGTGATATTGTCTGTAATAGTGATTGGGAAGGTGCTCCCGCAGACTGTACTACGGGCTGTAACAATGCTTTAGAAATCAGTGAGATACAGAAAGTAACTCTAACCTTAAGTGGCGACTGTTCACTTAGTTCTTACGATAACAACACCTTAATGTCATTTACAATTGACTTTAGTGGAGTTACTGGAACTGGTGGAAAGTTCATGATGTAACTTCTGGGAAATTATATAAGTAACTATATAGATTAGATACTATGATCAGCAAAAAAGGTGTAACTACCGTCGTCTCTTTACTTCTCGTCGTTCTCATTACATTTGCTATAGCAAGTTCAATGTATTACTGGTTTACAAAGATACAGACTGAATCTCAAGAGGTTGGAACACAGTATCAGGAAAAAACACTAACTGACGTTATTACTGAGCTAGCAATTGTAGATGATGCTGTATATAACACTCTTGCAGAAAGCGAAGCATGTATTCCTGAATCTATCAAAATGTTAATACAGAACACTGGTGCAAAAAATCTTGATATAAGTAATGATAGTGAGATACTTGTGTCTAAAAGTGATGGGACCACACTTTGCCTCAGTAAATTCACCGGTACCTGTCGTGCTACTGCAACTGGCCTATATGCTGCTAAACAAAACAGTGGCTTTAATGCTAACATAACCTACTCTACTGATGGAATAACTTGGACTGGCAAAGATGACAACGTTGGTACATACGCACTATTATCTAGCGCAGAGTTTGATAACACTTTCTTCTTCGGTGGGCAGAGTAACTCAACAGACATCACGGTTGATGGTGCGAGAATATTCAAGAGTTGTGATTTTGAAAATTGGTATGCTGAAGTTGCGCTCCCTCAAGCTCGAAAGATTCATGATCTTAAGGTATTTAAAAATCAGCTATATGCAGCAACCGGTTCTGATGGCGGTCTTGGAAAAATATACCGTAGAGAGACTAACATGAGCTGGACTGAAGTTTATGATTGTGGCTGTGATGATGTTCGTGCACTGAGCGTGTATAACAATCAACTATATGCAGGTACATCTAGCGCAGGCGATATCTTTCGAAGTTCAAACGGGACTACTTGGACAGTCGTACCAAATTCAATTAACGACGTAGAGTCTATGCTTACATATGATAACTATCTATATGTTGGTGCAGATGGGGGCAAGTTATGGCGGTCCGGAGATGGTCTTAGTTTTGGCGGTAACTGGATATTAAACACGCGTGATGATGCAGTAACTGCTTTAGGAATTTTTAATGGTGATCTTTTCGTAGGAACAAATGAATCAAATGACGCCTCAATCTGGCGATATACTGGTTCAGATCCAGAACCTTTCTGGAGTAAGGCGTACACTGCCGGAGGACTATCGAATAATAACTCAGTAACAGATTTCGCCGTATACGACGATAAATTATATGCAACGCTTTTGTCTGGAAGTGGTGGAGGTGCGATTCTAAACTCATCTAATGACGGACTTGATTGGACAGAGGTTAACCCTGATGTTGATGGTGAGGGATTTACAACAATCATTAACTTTTCTCGCTGTACTCGAAACTATGTAAAATGTGTGCAAGGTTGCGACTCTGAGATGAAACCCGGTGAGACACGTGCGCTGGAGTTGCAATTGTCAGACACTGATTGCGATGTTTCTGGCTTCGGAACAAACACTGAATTCCCCTTTAGAATAAACATTGGATCTAGTGCAGCTGTTTCAGGTAGATTTTCAAAAGATATAACTGCGAGCACGAATGATAAGAGTCCTTGTGAATATACCTACTCCTTCTGTAATGGTGTATGTAGTGGTGGTGGATCTTGTGGAACAATATATGGTGTGGGTTGTGTCTGTATGGCACCAAGACCTTGTGACGGACTATCTCCTGAGTTTAGTTGTTCGATTGGAACCTGCGAAACAGGAACATGTACAAACAATGAGGCTGCAGGTATATGTGAGTGTCTTTAATGAAAAACCGAAAAGGTCAGACAAACATTATTGGATTTTTGTTGATTACGCTAATCGTTCTTGTTATTGTAAGTAGTACTTTCTTCTGGGCGAAAGGCTTTCTTGATGATTCTAACCACGTAAATGAGATATCTCGTGTTGAAAACCGATTAATTGAGCTCGATAAAGCCATTCGAGATGTCGCAAACGAACAGTCTCAAAGAACGGTTAAGTTTGAGGTGGATGAAGGATATCTATTCATAGATAACAATCATACAATTACATTTAGCTTTGCTAGAAATCCGCCAAAGGCGTTCGATAATACGGTCGCGATTCTAGGTAACACCAGTCGTACCGGTCCGTGCTTTAACTATAGTGTGATTGGTACGCTTGGAACAGATCGTAGCAGCTGTATTATCCGGAATGGACGTGAACTATCTGTCAACTACATTATGTTAAATGACACCAACACAAACAACTGTTATTCAGTTCAGTTTGATGCTGGAGATAATGCTGCTGCAGGAAAAGGTATGCATGATATCTTAATAACATATGCTCAGACCAATACAACGACCGAATGCAATAATTCATATATACAAGTTGTAAAGATCGATATATCGTAAAAACTAATCTCTTTCTTTAGCACGTTCCATACACAGCTTACGCAATTCTATTGCAAAACGAAAATAAGCTACTCTCTGCTCATCATACAAATTAGCTTTACCGCGATTAGCTAACCAATATTCTATAAACGGGTAACTAAATGGCTTAAACACCTTAATTACATGTCCTTCAAAGTTTAGTTTATACTTATCGTTTTCTTCGGGTGGCTTAAACTCAATAAAAATACCTGGCGATCCTCCTTTGTCAGGTATAATTTCAAAAGGAATATTAATTATATGTTTAGTAAGTTGTGCTAAATCAGTTTCGTCAAAGAGTTCTCCCTTACCCTGAAACTCTGCTTCATTCATATTAACCGCAATCCTTTCAATACCGTTATAATCAGTTACTCTTTCTCCTCCACGCGCAAAGGGTGGAAATTTAGCGTCTAACATTTTACGGAAGAGCGTTACCATATAATTGCTACATGATCTAGCTTTTTAACATTATATTGAATTCAAATAATAGTTTCAATTAAACAATTCATTTTAACTTATTCTTCAAACGTGTTGTATGCTAGTTTCTGCTATCAAAAAGAAAGGACATCCAAAGCTCCTCGCAAGTCTTGAATTTAAGGAGTTCCGACCGTGTCAAGAAAAGTCCATTAAAGCAGGGTTATTTGAGAGAAAGAACATACTAGTCTGTACCCCAACAGCAAGTGGAAAGACGTTGGTTGCAGAGATGGGTGCAGTTAACTCTATTCTTAACAAGAATGGAAAAGCAATTTACATTGTTCCACTTAAAAGTCTGGCAAGTGAGAAGTATCGCGAGTTTAAAGAAAAATATGAAAAACTTGGCATTCGTGTCGCTATATCTATTGGAGATCTCGATTCATCAGATGCTTGGCTGGAGAACTATGATTTGATTATCGCGACTGCTGAGAAGCTTGATAGCTTACTGCGCCATCAGGCAAGATGGGTTAAAGACATATCTACCGTTGTTGTTGATGAAGTTCACTTACTAAATGATAAAGGACGGGGTCCGACTCTAGAGATAATTATTACATTACTGAGACAGCTACTTCCTAAGATGCAGCTAATTGCGCTGTCTGCCACAGTAGGTAATCCAAAAGAACTCGCTACTTGGATGCAAGCGGAACTTGTTCAAGATTCTTGGCGGCCTGTCAAACTTTCACAAGGCACGTTTTTTAATGAGTTTGTTGACTTTCACGGTAAACGAAATAATCATAACATAACTTCAGAGATCTCAGATCCAACATTACAACTTGCAATCGATACTATCCGATCAAATCAGCAGGCATTGATATTCTGCCCAACAAAGAATGCTGCAGAATCCACTGCGTTAAAGATCGCCAACCTACTCAAGATTGATGAAGACCTTCGAGCTGATGCTGAAAAGGTGATTAAATCTCTGGGCAGACCAACAAAGCAATGCCAGAAACTGTATGACGTCTTTATGAAAACGATTGCATTCCATCATGCAGGACTCGTTGCAAAGCAAAAGAGATTGGTTGAGGATAACTTCCGAGAAGGTAACATAAAGATCATCTGTTGTACACCTACGCTCGCTATGGGTATAAACATGCCCGCAGACCGTGCGATCATGAAGTCACTAAAACGATTTGATGGTAGTGGTTCTAACTGGATTCCAGTTTTAGAGTATCATCAGATGACGGGTAGAGCAGGTAGACCTGGTAGAGGTATTGACGAAGGGCTTGCGATATCGGTTGCAGGTTCAGATCAAGACCAAGCGATGATCTACGAAAAGTACATCTTGGGTGAACCTGAATCCATCCTATCCAAACTTGCTGCAGAACCAGTTCTTCGGACATACATGCTAAGCTTAATTGCGGCAGGTTTTGTTAAGACAAAAGACGACCTTATGGCATTCTTTAGACAGACGTTCTATGGCTTTGTATATGGAGATGACTGGAGTTTTGAACTAAAGATCGAGGATTTGTTGATGCTTTTAGAAAAGTATGGTTTCATAACAAACAAAGACGATCAACTTCGGCCAACGCAGATAGGCAAGCGTATATCTGAACTATACCTCGATCCATTAGATGCGTGGATCATCATGAAAGGTTTCAAAAAAGTCGCAACTAAAAACGAGTTCTCGCTCGCACAACTTATCTCAAGCACAAGTGAGATGCGACCGTTACTTAGTGTCAGAAAGACGGATGCTGAAATGGTTGATGATGCACTTGTTGTTAACAAAGACCTGATCATAACACCAATCCCAAAAGAATGGGATTGGGAATACGCCTACTTCTTAGGATCGATTAAAACCGCTCTCCTTTTCATGGAATGGATGGCAGAACATAGTGAGGAATACTTGCTTGAGACCTTCAACGTAAGACCTGGTGAGATAAGATCTAAACTGATGACTGCAGACTGGTTACTATACGCCTGTTCAGAAATCGCGCGGTTGCTAGATCTAGAAGACATGCGTAGTCTATCTAACAAGACGCGTATTAGAGTAAAACATGGTATCAAGGAAGAACTTCTTGCACTAATCAAGTTGCGAGGGATTGGTCGTTACCGTGCGCGTCTACTCTGGAATGCTGGATGGAAAAAACCTACTGATATCAAGAAATCCTCCCCACAGAAACTAGCTATGATCATACACTCTGCAAAGATTGCGGACAACGTCTGGACACAACTATCAAATGAAAAGAAACCTACACATCCAGACAGAGATCTAGATCAAGACTTAGACGAATTTTAGACTTTCCTGCAAAAAACTAGGTAGGCGGTGTGTCCGATTGCGCCCATCCGCTCTTTAAGACTATCCCATTTTAAGTCCCACTCTCGCTCAATCACCTCGATTGCTCGCTCAAAGTAAAGTCCTTGCTTCTTTGCAAATGCTACAAATGTTTCTGCCTGCTCCAGGTGCGGCACATATACAACAACATATCCCCCTGCTTTCAGAGATTTTGATATGTTTGGAACCTTTGTTGGTGTCAGTAAATCTAACGTTATCAGATCGAGCTTTTTCTCCTTAATACCTTTTGTAACATCGACGTTCTTGAGTTTAACATTTTCTAGCTCCAAAAACTTGAAGTTTTCTTTTGCGATCTTTGCGAAATCCTTACGCTTTTCATAGGTTGTAACTTTACCTGTCGGTCCAACATAGTGTGCTAGAAAGGCTGCTAACCAGCCAGATCCAGATCCTGCATCAACAACGCTTGCGCCCACAGGTAGACTTGTATGTACTACAATTGCTGCGGCATCTTTAGGAAGCACAACCTGTGGGCCGCGCTTACAGTTAAGAAGCATGTCTATAAAGTTAGCCTCAGTCTGAAGATACTCTGTGCCCATATGCGACTTGTTTACACCATCTTTCTTTGCGATCTTTACAACACCGTGTTGTGTATGCATCTCAGTCTCGCCTTTCGTCATAAGATACTTCTTACCTTTCGGGTCAATAAGTAGTTTCATTTTCCTTTCGCCCCCTTAACGATCGGAGTCGGCGACTGCGTCGCTCCTGTCCTTTTGCGCGAAAGGGAACGATTCCTTAACAACATATTTCCTGCTACAATGAATGCAGCTAAGATTGCTATCGCGATTAGTAAATATTCTTTAATCATCTTTCAACTCCCGGAAAACCCACGTGCAGACGCCCGAAGACCACGCAAAAGGATGTTCTGACTTGTAAAAGAACCGATTAACTGGTGAACCATCAGACTCATAAACTTCATAGACCTCACCATACTTCTCGATATTTGACTTTATATCTTTCAGCTCAGACTGAGCTCGCAGTTCAAAGCCATTTTCATTCAGGGCTTTTGTATATAGACAGGATATCCACAGCCAACGAATGTCGGTATGATAGTCAGATATTCCTGCAAGCATATTTATTGGTGAGATTAAACTCGTTTTATATTGTGGATGTGCGGTTTTCACGCCAAAGCTTCTGTGAAGTTTCTCAGCTTCCATATGCATAAGTATGCTCTTTGCTTTTTCTTCATCTGCAACACCCCATAAAATGGCTAAAAGGTTACCGTCTGTTGAAAAGTAAGTGTATTTTGTGTTGTCAGATACCCAGTCAGCATAGTACCCTTGCTCTAACCAAAACTTCTCATTAATTTGTTTATGTACAAGCTGCGACCAAAGATCATAAACCTGTGCCTCGGGCTCATTTCCGACGGCGCGAGAAAGCGTCACCATAGATTTAAGTGCACGATAGTAACAAACATTGGTGTATAGCACCTCGCCGTTCTTCTTTACAGAATCTGTCCAACCAGCATAATCACCCTCATTTATCAAGAAATTATTCATATCATCTTTATTTGCTAGCCAAAAGATTGCTTTTTCAAAACTTGCGAAGTTGTCTCTTGCAAACTGTACGTCTTTTGATTTTACAACATAGTCTTCTGCAGCTATGATCAATAGACAGTTCTGATCGCGAGGGTTAGAAAAAAGCTTATCTTGCTCATATCTTGGTCGCTGAGACTGACTTATATCCAAACCTAACAGTTTCAGCGTAATATCATAATCTCCAAATCGCATAGGATACTGACCTACTTCGTTCTGATGCTCAATAAACAGGTTAAGCTGGCTTCGCGAGATATGATAGTCTCCAATAGCATTAGATCCAAAAGTTGCGAAAAGTGAGTCTCTTGCCCAATAATCTGAAAACTGATTCGCACCCGCATAGATACCATCATCTCGGTATAACGATCTTAGATCCCTTTGTGCGATAGCCTCTGCATCTAGTTCAGCTACAGATATCGGCACCAGAAGCAACACGAATAAAGCTAAAATGAGCTTTTGCATGATATCTTGTATTATCGTAAGATTTAAAACATTACTGCGAGTGCAAATCTTATGGTTGATTGGATTGCGAGAATATATGAGAAAAACTACAAGAAGATGCTCATTATTCCATTAGTTATATTTATCTGCTGCCTATTGATTTTAGGCTTCTGGAAGGTAAACACTGGTGAATTTGTAAGTAAAGACGTAACCCTGACGGGTGGTCTTATGATCACTGTGGAAACTGACCAAAACATTGACATATCTGATGCTCAGACGCAACTTTCAGACCAACTTGGTCTAAGTTCCCGAGTAAAAGAGCTAAAAAGTTATGGTGGTTCTGGAAAGTTAGGTTATACTTTTGAGGTTGAGAAAACCTCTGACATCGACGAGGTAAAAGAAGCTATCTCTGAGATCACCGGTCTAACTTTAACTGAAGGCAGCTATACATTGGAAGAGACTAGCTCATCATTAAGTCAATCTTTCTGGAATAATACTGTTCGAGCAATATTCCTGGCGTTCTTATTTATGGCAATTGTTATCTTTTTCTACTTTAGAAAACTGGTTCCAAGTGGCGCAATAGTACTTGCTGCATTTTCTGACTTTGTATGTACGCTAGCGATGATTAATATTCTCGATATCAAACTATCAACTGCAAGTGTAGCTGCTCTGCTTATGCTGATTGGATACTCTGTTGACTCCAACATACTTCTGTCTGTAAGAACTATAAAACGACATGAAGGAACGGTCTCAGAGCGAATATCTCGTGCATTAAAGACTGGAATGACTATGACTGGGACAACTTTTGTTGTTTTAGCCGTTATCTATCTAATAACTCCGTCTAAGATCTTACAGCAGATCGCACTTGTCCTGGCATTTGGCCTAGCATTCGACTTTATCAACACATGGATACAGAACGCAAGCATACTACGATGGTGGTTACATAAGAATGGGTAAACTTAAACAAATCCTAACAGATTGGAGAGTAATTTTACTTATTCTATTTTTACTTATGTCTGTTTGGACGATTCAACCAAGATTATCTTCTTCAGGCGTATTAATTCAGAATGTAGCTAAAAACAGCACTGCTGAAATCAACGGTGTTGAAGTTGGTTCCATAATCACTGAAGTAAATGGTCAATCTGTTGCAGGTCTAGGTGCTTTCGAAGACATTCTTGCAGGATTAACTGATGGCAATGTAGCAACAATAACCACAAATGAAGGTAGTTTTAAGGTTGTATCTGAAAATGGCTCGATTGGCATAACACCTAGAGTGGTTCCAACATCTAATCTACGTAAAGGTCTTGACTTAATTGGTGGAGCAAGAGTCGTGCTAAAACCCGAAGGTGAGATCACACAGGAACAACTTGATGATGCTACAGATATTATCGCTAAACGGCTTAATGTATATGGTTTAAGTGACGTAGCGATCACGCAGGCAAGTGGCATTAGTGGTGAAAAATACATAATCATTGAACTTGCGGGAGCTACTCGTGAAGATGTTCAGAACCTTGTAGGAACGCAAGGTAAGTTTGAAGCTAAGATCGGTGGTGAGACGGTTTTTGTTGGTGGAAAGGATATAAAGTCTGTGTGTAGATCTACAGATTGTGCAGGTGTTGATCTACGAACATGTGGCCCTAATCAAGAAGATGTATATGGTTGTAGATTTAGTTTCCGGGTTGATGTATCGCAAGAAAGTGCTCAGAAACACGCAGACATCACATCTAAATTAGATACCATCCGCGAGGGTGATAACGTATATCTAAGTGAAAAACTTGACCTCTTCTTAGATGATGCTGAATTTGACAGCCTATTTATCTCTAGCGACCTTCAAGGGAAGGTTGCCACAAGCTTTGTTATCCAAGGGCCTGGCAGTGGTCCTACAAAAGATGCTGCAATAAACTCTGCGCTAGATAATATGAAGCGGTTCCAAACCTTACTAATCACCGGTTCATTGCCAGTTAAGCTGAACATCGAAAAGATTGACATTGTATCTCCAACCCTTGGGGAACAGTTCTTTTCGTCAGCACTTCTTGCATTACTTGCGGCAATTACTGCAGTTGGGTGTGTTATATTCTTACGCTATCGTAAACTTAAGATCGCACTTCCAATATTCATAACAGGTGCAAGCGAGATAATCATCATCTTAGGTTTTGCAGCACTCATCCGATGGAACCTAGACCTGGCAGCACTTGCAGGTATACTTGCGGCAGTCGGTACGGGTGTTGATCATCAGATTATTATCACTGATGAAGTGCTTCGGGGTGAATCTGCAACCGGTAACTGGAATGAGAAGCTTAAGCAAGCGTTCTTTATCATCATGGCTGCCTACTTCACAACAGTTGTTGCTATGGGTCCATTACTCGTAATGGGTGCAGGAATGCTCAAGGGCTTTGCGATCACAACCATAACAGGTGTTTCAGTTGGTGTCTTCATAACCAGACCTGCCTTTGCTAAGATCATTGAAGTTCTATTGAAAGATTAGGAAACTATTTTATAATTCGTCAGACTTAGTAAGTTATGGTTCTTGAATCATTGATTCCAGTAAGACTTGCTGAAAAGCGGCCGGTTGAGATGTTACCTCTTGCTTTTCTGTACGCCAGTCTTGCTATTTTTGTTGCGCTTTGGATCTTCCCAAACCACGCAAGCCTAACAATGGTATTCTTTACAGTGATGGCGCTGCTACCATTAATGGTATCTTTAATGCGATTTGAGGAACAAAGTATCTTTGTTAGAAGTAAAGATGCAGATACTGATCACAAACGAGCGATGCCTTTCTTTGTCTGGATGTTTATTGGAATGGTTCTCGCGTTCTCCGCGTGGTTTATCATATTTCCGCAAGACATGGTTAGTAATCTCTTTAGCGTACAGATAAACACTATCCAAGCCATCAACAATAACATTAACCAAGTGACTGCGAATACCGTTAATGCAAGTACCTACTTCCTAGCTGTTTTGTTGAATAATCTCAAAGTTCTCTTATTTGTGCTGCTATTCTCATTCATATATGGCGCAGGTGCGATCTTTATTCTTACCTGGAACGCGAGTGTTGTGGCAGTTGCTATTGGAAACACTGCGCGTAACTTAATTAGTAAGTATGCAGCTACTGCGCAGCTAACGGGTGCGCCCGCATACTTTGCAGGGTTCTCGCTCGGTCTCATGCGGTATATGATCCACGGAATACCTGAGATTGGTGCTTACTTTGTCGGAGGTCTCGCAGGTGGAATGATATCTGTAGCAGTTCTACGACATGAATTCTTAGATCTAAGATTTAAACAGGTACTTTATGATTCATCGCATCTAATTCTTCTAGCAACTGGATTACTCCTCGTTGCGGGCGTCTTAGAAACCTTTGTCAGTCCATTGGTTCCGGTATAACGCCTAATTAAGTTGCATAATTCTTTTATACTCTGTGATTAAAATCTGTGCATGGGTGACGACGATAGACGAGATCAGCTTGTTGGTAAGCTTAAAGGTTTATTTAGTGACTCTGATGATTCTGAGGGATTAAATCTTGATCAGGAAAAAGTTCTGAAATTTATTAAGGGTGAGAACTTCTACTGGTTACTATTAATACCGGTTTTAATCATGTCTCTATACGTACGTACGCGTAATTTAGGACATCTCGGTGGCAAGTATCTACTTGGTTTAGATCCATACTCATTCTATCGCTATGCACAAGAGGTTCTTCAGACGGGTTCGATTCAATCTCCGGACATGATGCGATATGTACCGGTAGGATATGTGCTCAGAATGGACTATAAGTTCATGGGTTACTTTATGGCTTACACTTACAAAATCATTAGTGTATTTTCTTCCGCAACGCAACTCGAATGGCACATTATGTATCCACCCGTCATAACGGCTATCAGTTTAGTGTTCTTATTCTTATTCGTCAGAAAGATCTTCGATGCAAAGGTTGCGATAGTCGCTACAGCATTCCTCGCAGTTATCCCTGCGTATATATATCGAACAGGTGCAGGTTTTGCAGACCACGAAGCACTTGCTATGCTTTTCATGTTCATATCACTGTGGTTATTCAGTCTTATGTGGACTACGAGCAATCGCATGCGTTCTATGATCTATGGTATTAGTGCTGGAGTCTTCTCTACTGCATTGTACTTCAGCTGGCCTGGTGGTTATCGTTTCTTAACTGTCTCACTTGCCAGTCTAGCAATACTCGCCACAGTATTTAGTAAGCCAAGTAAGACGCAAGTTATTGGGTACATAAGTTGGTTTGTCTCATTCATAGTCTTAAGTGCGATAGGGCTAAGACAGATTGCGTTTATAACTGAACTTGAGAACATAGTATTATTATTCGCAGTTATAGTCCTCATTACTAATCAGATGAAAGGTGTTCGAAGCCTGGTTGAACAAATCGGAAAGGCACTTCCATATAAGATTCCACCTGAAATCATACTTCTTGTTAGCATTGCATTGATTGGACTTATCATTGGATGGATAACCGGCATACTGGATCCTTCTTTTATCATTGACCGCCTTCTTCACCCAGGTGGAACAAGTCGATTTGCATTTACAGTTTCTGAGAACCAACAACCATACTTTATTGGTGGAAACAGTTGGTGGTCTAGCTTTACATGGACATTCCTACTCGCGTTCCTAGGTTCAATCTACATGGTCGTAAAGATGTTTAAATCAATTAAAACAGGTCTAGCTGTTGCAACAAGTTACACGATATTCTTTGTAATATTCATATTTGGCAGATTCTCAAGTAACGCAAAATACGCACGAATTGCTAACTTCTCTACGCAAACATACTTAATCTGGTTCGCGATCTTCATGCTCACATTGTTTGGACTATACATCTTTCATTATAATAAGAATAAAAGCAAGGCTTTGGAAGTGTTCGATATTCCATGGGAACTTCTACTCATCTTTATCTGGTTCCTATTCACTGCAATCATTGCGCGAGGCGCGGTACGAACCATCTTCTCCTTTGCTCCAGCTGTCGCGATTGTTGCAGCATACTTCACAGTAAACCTTGCACGAGATCTATACAAACGAGGTCAGCTAGAGAAATTCCTAACGTTTATTCTCATAATCTTTATGCTATTCTGCCTATGGGGTAATGCCACACAGGCGACATATGTAAATCGTGGATCTGGTTCTGGCTTACCGGGACAATGGGAAGCTTCATTTGACTGGATACGCGAAAATACAGCGGAAAACGCAGTTATTGCACACTGGTGGGACTATGGATACTGGACACAGACTGTTGGTGAGCGAGCAACAGTTGTTGATGGTGGTAATGCTATGCAATGGGATCATGGCATGGGTCGATATGGGCTAACACACAACAATCTTCAAGAGACTTTTGAGTATTTCAAGACGCATGAAGTTACACACCTATTAATTTCTGAGGAAGAGATATCAAAGTATCACGCATTCGCAACTATTGGGTCTGATGAAAACTTTGATCGTAAGAGTACGATAGGTATATTCACATTAAACTCACAAAATGAAGTACGCGACGGTGCGGAGTTCGTATACCGTGGTGGTTGGGGTCTAGACCAAGACCTTGTTGTAGATATGAAGGTCATACCTGAAGGTACTCCGCTAGCTGGCTTCTCAATAATTGGTAAGAATGATGGGAGTTTCCAAGCACCTGTTGCAGGATTTGTGGTCGATGGACGACAGTTCAATATGAACGTTGATTGCCTTGTTGTAAACAACGTTCGTTACGACTTCAATGTTGCTGAACCAAAGATAGAGGCATGTATTGTCTTGCTACCTTTCTTCGTTGACGAACAGAACACAAATCCAATTGGTACTGCTTTCTTTGCTTCATCAAAAGTTCGTGATGGAAACTTAGCACGACTATTCCTATATAGCGAACAGATACCGGGTTTTACTAAAGTTTATGATGATGGAACGCCTCTTGGAATCTACCAGGGAAGGTTGGTTGGTCCAGTCCGAATCTGGGAGATCCAATACCCTGCTGGTACGAAGACCGACGATAGATACTTAGAAAAGAGTATTTACGGTTAATCACATTCAAATGATAAGAACGATACTGTTTGTAACTATTGTAAGCTTTCTAGCTAGCGCGATCTCTGCTCCATTCGTCCTAAGATACATTAATCTTATTGGATTAAGTGCTCCAGATGTTCATAAAAAAGGAAAGCCGCTCGTAGCCAGGTCTGGTGGATTAATACCCTTAATCGGCACTTTTGCGGCACTGAGCGCATTGATCTTTGTGCAGACTTTCATATACCAAAATAACAGTTTGCAGATATACATACTTGGTGCAATTACAACACTTATTGTAATTACGTTGGTAGGTTTTATCGATGATCTAATAACAATAAAATCTAAAGCATCGTATAAATCTACTGAGACAGGTTTGCGATTAAAGCAATGGCAAAGACCTCTTCTCGTTCTTCCAGCAGTTCTACCTTTGATGGTTATCTCTGCAGGTAACTCGACAATGAACCTTCCACTGTTAGGTTCGATAAACTTTGGTATACTTTACCCACTTATACTTGTTCCAATCGGCATCTTTGGTGCTGCAAATATGGTCAATCAACTAGAGGGCCTTAATGGACTTGGATCGGGTATGGGTTTAGTCTATACAAGTATGTTAGGTCTTTACGCATTTGTGCATCAAAGTTACCTAGGTGCAATACTCTCTTTTGCCGTGTTTGGCGCACTTCTCGCGTTCTGGAAATACCATAAAACACCTGCAAAGGTGATGGCGGGAGATTCGTTAACCTACTTCTTAGGTGCAAGCTTAGCGTGTATTGCAATACTTGGGAATATTGAGAAGGCTGTGCTCGTTTGCGCCATCCCATTCTTTATTGAATTCGTACTAAAAGCAAGAGGTAGGATGAAAAAAGACACGATTGGATATGTCGACGATCGTGGTAAGATACATTCTAAGTGGGATAAAATCTACTCACTCCCACATATATGGATGCGAACAGGAAGGTTTACTGAGAGACAGATTGTATATAACTTAATGTTAGTCGAGCTTTTCTTCGCGCTATTGATTTGGTTTGTTTAAGATGAAAGATAAAGTGTTTGTGATACTGCCAGCGTATAACGAAGATAAACGCATCCTCACGGCTATTAAGCAATGCAAAAAATATGTAGATAATGTCATTGTTGTAGATGATGGTTCTACAGATAATACATTTAATCAAGCCCAAAAGAGTGGAGCGATTACGCTCAAGCACATTGTAAATATGGGTAAAGGTGTTGCTATGAAAACTGGAACAGAGTATGCAATTCAGAAAGGTGCTGATATTATTGTGGTGATTGATGCAGATGGACAACACAACCCGTCAGAGATACCGCGTCTGATAAAGCTATTAAAGCAAAAGAAAGTAGGTATTGTTCTAGGAATGCGACAGATGCCACCAGATTCACCTGTAATATTCAGACTCGGTAACTGGGGACTTAACCAAATCTTTCGGATTATGTTTGGCTCAAAGATAGAAGACACGCAAAACGGCTTTAGGGTCTTTAACGCAAAAGTGTACCCAAAACTCAAATGGAAGTCTCAGAGATACTTTGTTGAGACTGAGATGATAATCAACATGTTAAAGAACAAAGTTAGTCACGTAGAAACGCCTGTACAGACATTCTATCACGACCATTACAAGGGCACAACTGTATTGATTGGGCTAGAATACTTTATAAAAATGCTAGAGGTAAAGATAGGATGGGTTTAGATTTTATCGCAATACAGCTGATTGGTATTGGATATGGAATTGGTATGTTCTATCTGGCTTTTGATAGTTGGAAGCGACACCAGCTAACAAAAGGGGATTTCACCGTATGGTCCTTAGCATGGCTAGGTTTTACTCTGGCACTGATATTTCCCAACATAATAACGAGAGTTAGAGAGGTCTTACACATCGGTGGTGGACAGGTGCCGTTCTTTACTATTGCAGGATTTATGTTCCTGACAGGTATTGTATTCTACCTATATCAGAAAGTGAGAATCAACTCAAGAAAACTTGAACAGATTGTTCAAAAGATAGCTTGGGATAAAATCAAAACTAGATAAATTTCTTAATATCGCCAATCTACGATTTGCGATCCACGTAAGTTTAGACAAACTTACGTATATTATGGTGCCACTCTTCATGGAATAACCACACCAATAAGATTACTGCGTCGATGGATATCATCATCTGTTGGTTAATTCGCTGTGCTCCAAATGCTACTGCGTTAGATATTGGATAATAAGGTGTTGTTAGGCCAGCAAAACCATCTAAAAGTACATGCGAAAGCATACCAATCCCAACCAGTGTAAGTATTAGGAACCACTGATGATGTTGCTTTTTAGACTTACCTTTACTAAACTTTGTTCCGCCCCACAGCCCTGCTGCAAGTGTGAAGAACAATATTGGAAGAAGGATTGAGTGCGTTATTCTTCCATGCCGCAACATATCTGGCAGATTGATTGATAGAAAGTTAAAGATGTATGCTAATGCTACGTCAAGATCAGGTAAGATTCCACCAACACCTACAAAGAAAACATACTTACGAGGTATTAATCGTCTATGCTTATGTCGTAGAAAGTAGTCTCTGATCAGATCAACAACAACAATTGGTAAAATAACATGTGTGGTTGCTAGCATTATACTTTTATACGCCGGTAATTAATATACATTATGTTAAAGATTGATGGATCTTATGGTGAAGGTGGTGGGCAGATTATTCGAACAGCGATTGCAATGTCTGCTATAACTAATCAACCAGTTCGAATTGTCAATATACGAAAGGGCCGAAGTCAACCAGGTCTCCGACCGCAGCACGTCACAGGAGTTAATGCTGCCGCAAAGATATGTGGTGCCAAAGTTCGCTATAATCAACTAGGTTCAACTGAACTTGAGTTTGAGCCAGGTAAGCGTATGCACGGTAAGTTCCAATTCAACGTCGGTACCGCAGGTGCAGTGACATTAGTTCTACAGACTCTGGTGCCAGTCGCAGCTTTTGGCAAAGACTGCTCAACCTTTGAAATCATTGGTGGCACAGATGTCAAGTTTGCGCCGACAATCGACTACTTTATGCATGTTTTCAGCCGCAATATGAAGATCATTGGTTTAAACATCAGCACTGATGAAGTAAGACGTGGCTTCTTTCCAAAAGGTGGTGGAAAGGTTCGGATCGTTGTACACCCTTGGAAGACTAAGAAGAAGTTTGATGCAGTCTCGCAGAAGAAGCTTGAACACATTGACGTTCATTCGATATGTTCAGAAAGTTTACGCAAAAATGATGTTGGTGAACGACAGCTAGGTGGCTTTAAGTCTACATTCTTACCAAATCATCAGAAGCTCATACTTGAAGAAAAAGTCATATACGCACCGTCTCTTAGCTCAGGTACATCTATACATGCGCATGCGCATTTTAAGAACTGTAAGTTGGGTGTGGTAGAACTTGGTGAAAAACGAGTGCCTGCTGAAGATGTTGGAACTGAATGCGCACATAAGTTACTTACTGAGATTGGAAGTGGCGCAACAGTTGATCACCGAATGGCTGATCAGATACTTATCTTCCTCGCATTTGGCAAAGGCGGTCGCTTCAAGACTTCACGCATATCCGAACACCTAAGAACCAATGCGTGGGTTATACAACAATTTTTACCGAAAGTGAGTATAAAAATCAACGACCAAACTAAGATTGTTGAGGTCAAAAACTAATTGCCGAGTGCTTGTGTAAATAGCTCTTTGTTATCTTCTGCATATAGTAAAAGACTGGTTGCTTGTTCGATGAATTCTTCTACAGATTTAAATCGTCCTTGCTCGACGTACTTTTCGATCTTAACGATCAGCTCTTTTGGCAGAGAAATGTCCATATTACGTCTTTCCATAGTTGTTTAAATATAATTCGCTGTTTTAAAATTTATGTTGCAATACTTAGTTTCCAATGAGTATATTAAAACAAACATTTAACCTCCAACACTTGTATATCGCGTCATTGCGTATTTCCACATTACTAGACTTACTGAAAGGAATGCAAGAGTGATAAGATTTAACTGAACAAACAGAGTCGATTCCATTCTTCCAAAGAAAGCTTCTGCGGGGTAGAAAGCTAGTAGACCAAATGGAATTGCGAACGTAAATATTGCGTGACCTATCACACCATATATCGTAAGTGGATACTTACCAAACATACTACTTTCCCAGAACAGATCTTTAATTGAATCAGTTTTAACGAAGATGAAGTTCAATGCTCCGGACAGTATATCAAAAGACGATATAAATACGATACCTAAAATCATAAACCAGACATATAGTGCAAAATTATATGCGTCAATAGGTACATCCATCTTATACAGTGAGAATATAACCAAAATTATTCCAAGTATCAAACCAGAAGATTCGTCGAGCTCAGTTTCTCTAATGATTAATTGCTTCATCGGCGACATCGGACGGATAAGTAATTTATCAAAAGTCCCGTTGTGGATCATCTCGTTTGACCACCAGGCAACTGATGAAGTGATAAATGACGAGAACCCTCTAACAAACGTAAACGTTCCTACTAAAAAGAAGACTTGGTAAAAGTCCCACCCTGGAAAGGTTAATCCATTATAGTATATTAAGTACACAACGATTGGCGTAAGTAGTCGCATTACTGCTCCCGCGATTAAATATAAGAGAAAGTTTACGCGATACTCCATCCATGCAGCAATATCCATCTTTCCACTGATTAAGTATACGCGTAGTGTCTTTGGAAGTTTCACACACCCACCCCCATAAATCTCGTATGCGCTTTTTTCCAGACAAGTAAGCTCATTCCGAAGAATGCTGCGGTCCATATAACTTGTACAAGTATAAGATTCATAACCTCAACTGTAGAATATGTTCCTAAGAAAGTCTGGATTGGCACATATAGCATATACTGAAATGGCATGTACTTCGAGATAGTCTGTAAAGATGATGGGAAAAAAGTAAGAGGTATTACTGATCCTGCGAAAAACATGTGTATTCCTTGGCGAATTGATTTAATACCCCAATATTCTTTTGTCCAGAAAGAAATTAGTCCAAACAAGAATGTGAAGCTGAAACGTATTGTTATCGCAAATATTACAGTTATTATAAAGAAAAGCAAATTTAATGAGGTATACTCAAAAGAAGGTATTGTAAAGTACCCAATGATTAGTAATATCGGTAAAAACTTTACTCTAAAAACTGCTCGCCAACAATTTCGGATAAACGAGTATGTTAAAAAATTAATTGGTCTAACAAGGTGCTTTATGAACTTTCCATTTTTGACGGATCGAGATATTTCTGAGTCAACTCGACAGCTTGTTACTGCTTGAACAATATGTGAGAGGAAAAAGTAGATAACTATTCCACTAAAGGTAAAACCCCTGATAATTTCTTGAGTACTTACTGAAAAGATTGCTCTCCAAAGAAAATACTCTACTAAAAAGAACGCTGGAACTAAAAGCATCCAGATAAACGAATCTAAACGATACACATTTTCTTCACTAAATTGAATCTTGGCGAAACCAAGCAACGTTCTAACGAGTCCCATGTTGATATATATCCCGAATTATCTCTTCAATATCAGGGTCAGAGATCGTAATGTCTGCCACTGGGTACTCGCCAACCAACTTAGCTACAAAGGGGTCCAACTTATTGTTTTTTAATGGAACCTCAAACTTAATTGTATAGGGTGTTTTATCAATTAAGGTACATCTTTTTGGCAAACTAACATGTGTTTTCTCTTCAAACCTTACCTCAATTAATTTATTGGTTACATATTTCTTACAGAGATCTGCTAAAGGTCCATCGTAGACAATATCACCTGTATTGATTATGATTACTCGCTTACACAGCTTTTCAATGTCCTGCATGTCGTGGGTTGTTATGATAAACGTAGTATTGTAGTCCTTATTGATTTGTTTAATAAAATTGTGGAGTTGCTTCTTCGCAACAACATCCATCCCAATTGTTGGTTCATCAAGTAAGACAAGTTTTGGTTTATGTAATAGTGCTGCAACAACCTCGCACTTCATTCGCTCACCAAGACTTAAACCTCGAGTTGGTCGTTTGTATATGTCTTCTAAACTCAACAACTTTACCATATGTGCCAATCTACGCTTAAAGGTCTCTTCAGGAATATCATACAAAACTTTTAGCAAATGATATGTATCATTTGGTGGAATGTCCCAAGCCAGTTGAGACTTCTGTCCAAATACTACTCCAAAATTATAAGCATATTCTTGACGTTGTTTCCAAGGAACATACCCAAGTGATTTTACTTCGCCAGAGGTGGGGTACAGAACGCCACATAAAACTTTAATTGCTGTTGATTTACCAGCACCATTTGGTCCAATTAAACCAATAACCTCGCCAGTCTTAATCTCAAAATCAATTCCTTTAAGCGCGTGCTTTATCTTGAAGTCCCTTTTGAAAAGTGATCTGATGGATGCTCTAAAACTTTCCTCGCGAGAGTAAGTTTTATACTCCTTCGCTAAACCGCTAACCTTAATAGCAGTTTCCATACCTAGTGTCTTTCCGAATCGCTTAAAACACTTGTGGTCAAAAAACGTGGGAACGCTTAAAAATCTTCCGCACGTATATTAGTTATACCTACTAAACAAACCTTTTTATGTTTTTACTGACCTATAATACTATGAAGTGTCCTAAATGTGGAGATAGAAAAGTAGAGCGCATCATACTCCCGCGCTTCGATAGGATACAGATTTCTAAGTTTGTTGAACCGGGAAGTAAGCCATATACTAAGTCAGAAATTGTTGAGACGATTAAATGTGTAAAATGTGGCCATGTTATTAAAAGTTAGAATGCGTTTTTTAGTAAGTCGTTGATATTTTTTATTGGAATCACTTTTATCTTAGCGCGATGTGCTTTACTTAACACAATATCTTGCTCGTTTGCTGCTGGAATAAGTACGCGCTTCAGACCTGCTTCAATTGCTGCTTCGATCTTTGATGTAACACCTCCGACAGGCAAAACCTCTCCTCTGACGGAAAGTGAGCCTGTCATGGCAGTATCTTGGCGAATCGCCTTTCTCTTAAGAGCAGATATAATCGCGGTTGCTACTGCAACAGATGCAGAATCACCTTCAAGACCTTCGTAAGTCTGTAAGAACTGAACATAGACATCATACTTCTTTAAATCTGCTTTAAACTTATTTTTTATGATTGCAGATACGTTTGTTATAGCTTCTTTTGCAATCTCTCCCAGTTTACCTGTTGCAATGAAACGTTGCTTTTCGCCGCTCGTTGTGGGTGTAACCTCTACCTCAATCGGCTGTACAATTCCTGAAAGATGGCTACCCTCTCCAAGAACTGCTAGACCATTAACTCTACCAATCTCTTTCCCTTTTGTTCGAATAACTTCGTACTCTTTCTTACGCTCAATGTACTTATCTGCGATCTGTTGCTCAAGCGCGCGTGCTGATTTCTTTGCGTCAACAACATGTTTTAGTAAAACTAAATCTGCATTATCCTCTCGTGCAAGATCACCTGCTGCGCGAATCAGACCGCCGAGATCTCTCAACATCAGGGTTAACTTACTCTTCTGTCCTGCACGTTTTCTAGCTTCCTTAATAATTTCTTCAACTGCTGCTTTTGTAAAGTGAGGTATTTTCTTATCTTTAACAACCTCTTGTGCGACAAAACGTGCGATCAATTCTTGGTTCTTTGGATTGTCCTCCATTGTATCATTCATGTATATCTCATAACCATATCCTCTGATTCTAGATCTTAATGCAGGGTGCATCTTCTGAACAGTCTCGGTGTTTCCTGCGGCAACAAGGACAAAGCTACATGGAACTGGCTTGGTTCGAACCATTGCTCCTGCAGATTTCTCAGATTGACCTGTGATTGAATACGCACCTTCTTGCAACGCAGTCAGTAAGTCTTGTTGCGTCTTTGGGTCTAGCGTTGCTACTTCGTCGACAAACAGAACTCCACCGTTTGCTCGATGAATCATTCCAGCTTCTACCCGCATATGTGCGGGTGTACCTAACCCACCAGATTGAAACGGATCATGTCTAACATCACCCAACAAAGCTCCTGCCTTTGCTCCTGTTGCCTCAATAAAGGGAGCTATATCTGCGTTAGAATTATCAATCAACAGTTTTGGCTCGACAGTCTTATGCTTACGTACGCCAAGATTCATCGAAATAGACAGTGCAACAATGAACATCATACCTGCGATCAATGACGCTGCAGCCATTATGTCACCATAGCTACCACGTATCCACCACGGAATAAGTATTGCTATAAGTGCTAGTATTAAGAAGAATATTTGTTGATTACTAGATTTATATGATGCTCTTGCTTTTGCGCGCTCATAAATAAGTCGACCATTTCCTGCAGGAAAAGTCTTAACCAAAGGCTCGTTAGAGTCTTTTTGATTTGGTAGTATAAGTATGTCTGAAAGCTTGCTCTTTGGCATAAGTTCGGCAAGTGCCTGTCCAAGCATAGATTTGCCAGTTCCAGGAGTACCAATCAACAGAACGTGTCTTCGCTGTCGAGCAGCCTTTCGAATAATATCAACTGCCGAATCTTGTCCAATAATCTGTTCAACGAGCTTTGTAGGTACTTTTAGCTCAGCAGTTGTTTTAAATCTCATCTCTACTGTTAGTTAGTAATGTTTTAAAGAATTGCGCTTATTGAAACTCTATTCTTCTACAGACTCGCCGTAGCTTGGGGCTGCAGCACGAGCAACAATCATTATGTTTCCAATTGATTTAACTAACTGATGCGGTATAATTACACCTTTTGCGTTTGGCATGGTCTTAGCTAGGAAAGAGTCTCTAACGGCTCTAACTCTCCATGCATCAATTCTATTTTTCTTTATTATTGCTTCCTCGATCTCACCAAAAAGATCTCCAGAATCAGTATAAACCTTCAAGTCACGTACTTCACTTAAGTTCTTCATTTGTAGCATTGAATATCACCTTTTCAACATTACAATTCCGCTATACAATAAAAGCATTTCTCTTGCCTGCTAGCTATTCTTCAGGCATGCCTCTAGAATAAACGTTAAAAAAGGTTCTATTCAAGCTCTGCTACTTCTTCCAACGCACGTTTTCGGACATAGGGTTGTATGCCGGCCATTTCTTGTAGTGCGTTTTGGAAACCAATTGAACCAAGACCTAGCAGTTTCGGAGTAACTGATGTTCCAAGTACGTTTCCATCAAATCTATATTGATTATATACACCCATGTTTTCACATAATCGACGAGTATCTATAATCTCATACATCTTTTTATTTGGTGTCTCTTCAATAGCCCATATCTTGGCCTTACTTAGTGCGATCAAAACCTCGTCTGAAGCCATCTTTACGCTCGAGCGATCCACAATTAGTTCGGTAGATACATCATGCGGCAGTCCAAGCGCAGTAACGTCATCCTTACAAGGGCCAAGTGCTTGTGCTGAATTAAATTTTAAACCTACTTCGTTAGTTGAAGACGCTGGCAAGGGGATAGTCAGACTGCCAATCTCGCCAATGTACTGTATATGTCCTGCTTGAACAAGTGCGAAAGGTGTTGCGCCATCACGAAGATAGACTAGCTCCAAACCCGTGTCGATGAGCGTAGCGCTCTTCATATGATTTTCATGGTAAAACGGATCTACATGACGTACTATGTCTGCTATTTCTCCTCGCTTTTCATCCATCGCGCGTCCATGTGTGAATAAATCGTCGCCGATTTGGTGGCTAAATCCATTTGGTGTTGCTGTAATCTTCATGTTACCCTACATACAGAAAGATATAAAAGCACTTCTCTGCTCCAATATACATGAGTAATATCACGATTATTGGGACTTCTCACATTGCTAAACAGTCTATTAATGAGATTCAAAAGAAGCTCTTTGAGGACAAGCCAGATATTGTCTGTGTCGAGCTAGATCATGCTAGACTTCGAGGTCTGTTTCAGAAAGAGCAGAGAAAAGTGAGCCTATCTGATCTCAAAGCAGGTGGTTTTGGATTCTTGTTTATGATCATGGGTCGCTGGCTACAGAAAAAGCTCGGGGCACAGGTTGGTATCGCACCTGGTGCAGATATGAAAGCAGCAGTTCTTGCTGCGAGAAAAATCAATGCGAAGATATACTTGATTGACATACCGATCAATCGAACACTGTACAAACTTTCGAAAGAAGTTTCCATGTGGGAGAAGATCAAACTTGTCGGCTACATTATCTTTAGTCCTTTGATGCCAAGTAATCGAAAGCTGGCTAAGCAGTTTGACCTAACAAAGGTTCCTGCGCAGAAGCTTATTGATCAGATAATCACAGATATGCGGTACCGATTCCCAAAACTCTTCAAAGTCTTACTGGACGATCGCAATGTCTACATGGCTAAACAGCTTAAGGCAATATCCAAAGCAAACCCAAAAAGTGACATAGTTGCCATTATCGGTGCGGGACACGAAAAAGACCTAAAAAGAATGATTAAATGATTTCGTCTTCTGAGATTATTACAAAGTCGCCAACAGATATAACTGAACTAAATGGAACTAACAGTCCGCCATCTCTTGCTTTCTCAAGATTCAGGGTGCCTGCAAACTCAGTTGCATTATCTAGTAAAAGATAGATTAACTCACCAGTACGTGTCTCAAAGACTAGATCGCCGACGAGACCGAACTTCTTACCGGATTTTGAGACGATGGTTTTTCCAATAATCTCCATTGAATGCTTCTTATCTTCTGGCATACTGAATTATGCGTCCAACCTATTAAATAATTTTCTATCGCCTGCAGTACAATTATTGAAAATCTTTTTACGAGATTTTCAATTCCGCAAAGTGATTATCACTGGGCGTTAGGCCAATTGAGAATGTAATCCTTTGATCAAAAGAAGTGCCAAAACACCGTACTTAAGCCACGAGACAGACACGTCTGAGAATGCTACAAAGCCTACTGCAAACAAATCAACGATTCCATAAATATGCATTATGCCGTCACGGAAGGAACTCCTTTGAATACTAAGCCTAAGATAATCACTATCTTTAACCAGTTTAGCCAGCCAAAATCTGAAAAGTAGAGTATACCTGCTGCGGCCAAATCTGCTGCACCATATATCTTAACTAGCATGTTTTTAGCTCATAAAATAAGCTTTTAAGCTTTTATATACCGATAAAATTCAGTATTTCATAACCTCTTTATCTATCAGCTCGAAGCTTACGCCTGCTTTAGCAAACATCTCTTTTGATTCCTTACTTCGACTGTAATCTTTCTTAGACACAACATGTTTTATTCCTGCGCTTATGATCAACATCGCACATACACTGCACGGAAACATTCGACAATACATTGTTGCACCATCACAAGAGATTCCGTACTTCGCGCACTGCACGATAGCATTTTGCTCAGCATGAATTGTTCTCACGCAATGCTCCGTTACCATGCCGGTTTCGTCTGCAGCCTTTCGCATAAGATGCCCAACTTCATCACAATGCGGGAGACCGGCTGGAGCTCCAACATATCCAGTAGCAAGTATGCGTTTATCTTTCACAATAATACAACTAGTCTTACCTCGATCACATGTAGCTCGCTTAGCAACTGCTTCGCAAAGCTCTAGAAAGTACACATCCCAACTAGGTCGAACCATGATTATATTTGTGTGAGTCACTCTTTAAGAATTTGTAAAGTTTACTAAACAATAATATGAAAAAGCTGCTTTGCTTAGCACTGGTGTTTAGTTTAATTGGCTTATGTTCTCTAATTTTTCTTGCAGAATACGCTGAACTTGAAAGAGTTGCGGTTAAAGATTTAGCAAGCAAAGTTGGGCGGAGAGTTATTATATCTGGTAAGGTTATAACAACCGATCAAAGAAGTACTGTAAATTTTTTTGAATTAAAAGACCAAACTGGACAAACAAAGGTTGTTGCTTTTAGTAAAATACAAAAGATCGCGCTAAACTCGCAAATCATCGTTAAGGGTAAGGTCTCAGTTTACAAAGGTGATTTAGAAATAATTGCAGATTGGATTGAAAATGTTTGAAATTATATTTATGATTTTGTTTGGAATCTGTGTCGGTACTTTAACTGGTTTAGTTCCAGGATTGCACACAAATACCGTTGCAATAATTATTACAGGTGGTGCTGTAACACTTGTAAGGTGGTTTTCGCCGCTCGAAGTTGCTGCATTTCTAATTACACTCGTTGTTATTCATTCGTTTGTGGATTTTATTCCATCGATTTTTTTAGGTGCGCCCGAAGACGCTACGGTTTTAAGTGTGCTTCCAGGTCATGAGCTTCTCATGAAAGGTGTAGGTTTTCGTGCACTTAAACTTACAGTTATTGGTGGTATAGGTACGTTTTTCATAGGGTTATTTTTAATCCCGTTCATGTTTATATTATTACAACGAATCGAACCGCACTTAAGTCAAATTATTGCGCCAGTCTTAATCATTTTTTCAGTTCTATTTATCCTGCAAGAAAGCACTAACAAGAAACGAGTATGGGCGACAATAATCTTTTTGCTAGCAGGGACACTTGGTTTGATTACATTGAATCATCTTTCAATTAAGCAACCACTTTTTCCGTTACTTTCAGGTTTGTTTGGAATGAGTACGTTACTCTTAAGTCTATTCAACAAAAAACGTATACCAAAACAAACACTCTGTGAAAAATTACCTCTTGTCTCTCGAAAGCACTTGTTAGCATATTGGAAAGCAGGAGTATCTTCACTCATTGTATCCATATTACCTGCAATAGGAGCTGCGCAAGCAGCAGTAATTTCCAGAGCATTTACTAAGTTCAAGGAGCATGAAGATTTTTTAATCGTACTTGGTGGGATTAATACTGCTGCAGCATTATTCACATTAACTACTCTTTTTTTATTAGGTAAAGCAAGAACGGGTGTTATCGCAGCACTTGATGAAATTATCGAACTAAGTTTTTCAGATTACTTAATCCTACTCGTAATCGGTTTTAATGCGATGATTTTTGGTGCAGCAATTACATTAAAAATTGGACGAATTGCTGCAAAGAACATTACACAAATAAACTACCATTTGATATCAATTAGTGTGCTTGGGCTTTTGATTCTTATGTCACTTATTTTCACCGGTTTACTTGGACTTTGGATATTATTTGTATCGGGCTGTATTGGTCTACTCGCCCCACTCGTAGGTGTTAAAAGAATCCATTTAATGAGTGTTTTAGTTGTTCCGGTTGTGATATATTATATCTAAAATAAAAATAAAGAAGAAAGGTGTTTAGCTACACCTTCCACTACTACACGTCTCGTTCCATCGACAAAACATCATTGTTGTATTTGCATAATTTCCTGAACAAAACTGCTCATTAACTACACTTGAATTAAAACAAGTATCTGTTTCGCTATAAGTTTCTCCTGAAACATATCCACTTACAGTTCCAGTTATATATTCATATATACCATTGTCTGTGTCTGAACACGAGTCTGCAGGTGAATCACAGGATCCACTTGTACATCCATATGTACAAGATTCAATAAGTTGGGTAGTTACAGCTGAGTCACACTCTCCACTTGAACAATAATAGTCCGTACTATCTCGATAGACATCGCCACTAGAACAATAGTTGCTACCAGAGTAATCTGTTCCGCAACTCTGTTGTGAATGCGCATCTAAATCACCTAGACAATAATACTCCACAATGCTAGTTGAACCTACACAATAGTCACTTCTACTATATGGGTTGTTGTTACGATATCCGGAAACTGTACCGTAAGTAGTGCTAGTGTTTCCACCATCGGTATCAGAACAAGAATCTGACATTATATCACATTCGCCCGACGTACATCCATATGCGCAAGATTCTACGATGTAAGGTGTTGTTGTATTTGCACAACCTCCAGAATTACAGTAAAAGTTGTTGTAGTTGTGATAGACATCACCATCTGAACAATAATCTGCACCATAGTTATCTAAATCATCACAGTCTGTTTGTAGTTGAGCAGTTACTGAATTATCACATTCACCATTTGAACAAAAGTAATCTGTAACATCTTGATAGATTTCGTTTCCAGAACAGTAATTGCTACCTGTTGAATCCGTTCCGCAACTCTGTTGTGTACTATATGCTGCGTTTCCAGAACAATAGTACTCTCTTACGTTACTTGAATCTGCACAATAATCATTGCTGCTATAGGCATTATCATTTAGATAGCCCGAAACAGTACCGTATGTTCCAATTACACTACCACCATCGGTGTCTGAACACGAATCGCACTGACCACAGTCGTTTGAACATGAACTACAGCTTTCACCTGCATCACAGGTTCCGTCGCCACAATAACTACTTGGTCCGCAATCTGCTGAGCAAGAACTACTGTCTTCACCACCTTCACATTCACCATCTCCACAATTAGTCTCATCTTTGTCTTTTCGGTTACTACATCCATCATCATCCATATCGGTGTAGCCGTCACCATCGTTATCAATTTTATCATTACATTCAGGTTTTGAGCCGCCTCCGCCTCCGCCGCCACCTTTCTTTTCAGCAACAGCAACTCCTGTCAGTAATATACATGCTATAAATATAGCAAAAACTAAAGAATACTTTCCATTTTTATTCATATATTCCACCAAAACAGCGAGTTGGTTATTTATTATAAAAAATTCTATCATCAAACAAACACTACTCATGATACAAATCTTTTTATTAATTGTTATAGGGTTTATAGTATGAACTTTGAAGGGTTTGCTAAAGATCTTACAGTGATAGCTGGAGATCAGGACTTATTTAGTAACCCTGTTTTAACTGACGAAGCAACAGCTAGATTCCAAGCAGGTAAAGCATATTCTGCAAAATGGAACATAGCCCTACATCAACACTTACTAGGACGTGAGCTAAAAAATTACTCTATTGGATTTCAAGTAGAAAATATGGACGATGAAGATGTACTGCTATCGGATAAATTAGGATTTCTGCTTGAAATGCATCCGTCACCATCAGAACTTGTAACATCGGTAGAACGAAATCGCGTACGTACTCAAGTTGAAGCGCTAGCTAATGAACGTGATGAAGGTAATCTACTTCACATAATGCACATGTACATCAAACCATTCCATAGACAAATACCTGTTATCTCCGTAGGTGGAGAGATAAACGTAGCACCTAAACCTGAAAATCTACGCACCTACGTAGTTGCATTAGACTATGCTGTCAATGTTATGGGTTGGATCTTTGCAAGTGTAGATAAATTAGACGTTCGACGTAATCGTGATATAAAAAATGCAGTATTAGATGTAATAAATGATACTAAAGCGTCTGGATAAGACCTCTTTGTTGTTGTGAGATTATCTGTAAACCTTTAGCTGTAAGGTAATAGTTCTTTGGTTTTAGTCCAATACTAGATACAAGGTTCATTAGCTCTAAAGAAGTGAGCTTGTCACGGATTGTACGTTCAGTCTTATTTATTGAGAACGCTTGCTTAAGTTTAGACGCAGATACTGAAAAATCAGGTGTTGTGGCCTTACTTTGATTCAAAAGAACTAAGAGTTGGAACTTCTCCAAAGGAACTGCTGTATTTGTATTGGAAATCCTATCGGAAACTTCCGGTTTCTGATTTCCGTTACGTTCAATCGTGCGTTCCAGGAGTTTGATATAGCGTTCTTTCATCAGAGCTAGCTCTTTTTCTAACTTTTCTATACGCTCGTTGGTTGCTGTTTTTTGTTGATCTTCTTGCTCCATGAAATATATCTTACCTTTTGGATTTTTATGGGTTTCCCTTTTCCAATACACTTCCGATTTGTCAATTATGAGTGAAAACGGCTATATTTGCTGTTTTACCCCCCTATTTCGCATGGAACTGCCCCTTCCGTTAGCACCCGTCTATTTCCGTTGGAAAGTGTCATTTGAGTCAGGTAATGCGAAAAGTAACGGAAATTGGTTTCCGATAGGAATCATAACAGTGTTGATTGTGCTGGTTTTTCGACTTTTACTGGCTGATCTGGAACGTGGGTGGCTGATTTGTGTCCGTAACAAATATCCTTAAAATCACATAGTCTACAGAGGTAGCTTTCCTCGCGCTTAGGTGCAACTCCGGTTTTAATCGCGTTTGTCAGGATAGTACCTCGCGCTTCAAGATAGGGTAAAACGTTTCGTGGAACTATATCAAAAGCTCGGATCTTATGCATGCTAAAGTAGATAACTTGAATCTTTTTGACTTTGGCTCGCTGCGCATCCGTAAGCATGGAATAGTATGCTTGCGCCTGTAAAATATGCGCCTCTTGCGGTGTTTCAGGTATATTTGCGGTGGTCTTAAATTCATATAAAACACCGTCATGTAAGGCATCTACAAACCCGATTGCGCTACATGTAGCGAACGGTGCGTCTAAGAAAAGTTCTATATCTTCGGGAGGCATATCTTTTTGTACCATCTCGTGGATCGCAGTTCCACGTGTGAATATCCACATCTTATCCAAAGTTCGAGCAACATCCTCAGTAAGATCGTAATAGGTTCGTCTAAGGCATCCACCAACTAAACGAGTAACTCCATATCGAGGTTTATCTCGTTTCTTGCGCTTCTTGTTACGCCCACCTAACAGCATCTTAGTTATAATCTTTGGATAACACTTACTACATTCAATACATTCGTCGACCTCTTTTTCAGAACCATCTGGACAAAGAATTCGCATAAGAGAATCTACAGAAATAGGTTTAAGATCATTTATACTGTTGGGTAAACAAAAGGCTTTTTTAGTTTAGTGGGTTTGTATAGTTTATGGATCGTGAGGAGTTTAAGTTACTAGTTGCTACAACTGTAGTTTTAGGATTTTGCTTTAGCTTTAGAGAATGGGGTGTTACTAACTTTGACTTTGGTTTCGGCTTCAAAAACTTTATTCTTATAACTATCCTTGTTGGAATATCTATTGTGGTTCATGAATTAACTCATAATCATCTCGCTACTAAATATGGTACTGAGGTTAAGTTCAGAACCTGGAAGGCTTTACTTTTTGCAGCAGTTTTAATCACAATCATAACAAATGGTTATGTTATCTTTGCAGCGGTATGGGCTGTATCAATTGGCGGACGAGTTCTCCGACCACGACATAAGTATCCACATGTTGGTCCTTGGGAAAGTGCTAAGATCGCAGCTTCAGGTCCTATGGCAAACTTCTTCTTTGCATTACTATCTGCAGCCATAGCATTTAAAACAGGCAGCTACATATGGCACAAGCTTATGGTTATCAACTTCTGGATCGCTGGAATGAATCTTTTCCCATTTTTTAGAATCATACCAATCTTACTGATGGGTGGTGGAAGTGACTGGCGAAACTTTACGCACCAAATGGGTAAAGCAGTGTGGTCAAAATCACAGGTTCCATATATGGAAGGAGAGGTTATCTTCTTTGGTTCGCCAATGTTTAATATGTTCTTACTGTTATTAGTTACTATCACTGCCGTGCTAGTTGTATCACTTAAGATGATCTTTACTGGATTATTTATCGGACTCCTTATTGGAATTATCTATTGGATATACATGGAAAAGAATAAGGGTGAGTTGATACCTATTCCAAAGAACATGCGAGCGTGGAAATGGGACATGTGGAAGTAATCTACTTCGAGAATACGAAATAATATAAAGTTGACTTTTGAACCACCATTATGCAGTTTTTGAAGGAAAAATTAAACCTTAGAATCTATCAACAAACAATCTTAAACAGCGCAATTAATCATAATACACTCTGCGTTATCCCTACTGGTTTAGGTAAAACGTACATCGCTATTGGACTTGCAGGCCTATTGCTAAAAAAGAAGGGTGATCGCGTCCTTATGTTAGCGCCCACCAAACCATTAGTCAATCAGCATAAAAAAACATTTGAAGAATTCTTCAAACACAAAGATGAGATTGTCGCGATTACAGGTACAACTCCTGCAAAAGATCGTGAGAAGATCTATGCGAATGCTAAGATAATAATCGCCACACCACAGACAATCAAACATGACATTCTAGCAGACCGCATCGATTTAAAGGACATCAAACTCGTGGTTTTTGATGAAGCACACCGCGCCTCAGGAGACTACGCATATGTTTCTATAGCAAAATACTATAGCAAAGTCAAGGGTAAGATCTTTGCGCTAACTGCTTCGCCAGGTGCAGATGAAGAAAAAGTGAGAGAGATCTGTGTAAACCTACACATTGATGTTATTGAGCAGAGAGGTAAAAAACATCCAGAAGTAGAACCCTTTGTCAAGCCACTTCTTACGAAGTTTGAGTTTATTGAGCTACCTCCAGAGTTCAAGAAGATCAAACACCATCTTGAACTATCAGTTAAAGACCGGTTAAAGATACTTAAGCAAATGGGTTTTGTACGAACTACGGACGTTAAAAAATTCTCTCGGAAGACATTACTTTCACTTCAAACCGGTCTGCGCGCAAGGATTCATGAAGGAGACTTTGACGTTATGCGTGGGTTATCGCTAGCTGCTGCTATTATGAAGATAAATCATGCGATTAGTTTATTAGACTCTGAATCACTATCTGCATTAGATCAATATCTAACGAACATATGGACTGACTCAAAAACCACTAAAGTAAAGGCTGTCAAGAATATTGTAAATGACTTCCACATACGTGTGGCGTATCGACTCACACAGGAAGCTGTTGAGAAAGGTATTGAACATCCCAAACTAGAGTACCTTCGAAGAGTTTTTGATAAGGTTATCAGTCAAAAACAAGACGCTAAGATACTAGTTTTTACTGAGTTTAGAAGTAATATTGATCGCATACTCAAAGTACTAGATGGATTTCTTGTTGAGAAATTTGTTGGTCAGGCAAGCACGGTTGGTAAGGGTATGACTCAGAAACAACAGATTGAACGTATTCAAATGTTAAAGAACGGTGAGATAAACGGACTAGTATGTACATCTGTTGCAGAGGAAGGTCTAGATATCCCCTCAGTTGATCTTGTGGTATTTTACTCACCTGTTCCGAGTGCGATTCGAGACATCCAACGTAGAGGTAGAACTGGGCGGCAAGATATTGGAAACCTACTTGTGTTAATCGCTAAAGGTACGCGGGACGAGATTTACTATTGGGTTGCACGTAGAAAAGAGAGTGGTATGGAACAAGCAATACATACTGTTTCCAAAGACTTGGGTGAAAAAACCCAACAGACGCTTGAAGATATCCCTCAAAAAAACAAGAACGATTCAATCATAATACTTTGTGACAATCGTGAACGAGGTACTTTGGTAGAAGACATCCATGATCTAGGTGCGCAGATTAAGTTCAAGAACCTTGAGGTTGGAGACTTTATTCTTTCAGATGATGTTGTGGTTGAGAAGAAAGAGGTTAAGGATTTTGTTAACAGCTTACTCGATAGACGGTTGTTTAACCAAGCTATTGAGATGAAGCGCAATTTTGACAAACCGTTGATTGTTATTGAAGGTGACCTTGACGATCTTTATGGATCTCGTGCAATTGATCCTAATGCGATCCGAAGCGCAATGATATCCCTAACATTGGATTATGGTATTCCTTTGCTCTTTGCTAGAACACCTAAAGAAACTGCGCAGTACCTGTACCAGATTGCAAAACGTGAGCAGATTGAAAGAAACAAGTCAGTATCTATGCGTGGATCTCGACGTGATTGGCCAATAGAAAGACAGCAACAGTTCTTGCTGGAGGGGTTACCAATGGTTGGTGAAAACCTTGCAACTGCCTTGCTCAATAAGTTTAAGACGCCCAAAGGAGTTGCAAATGCTTCTCTAAAAGATCTACAAGAGATTGAGAAGTTAGGTCCTAAGAAAGCAGAGATCATAAGAAAAGTTTTTGATGAAGTCTAAATATATAGACTCGCTACAAATGCAGCGATTGAACAAAGTGCGATTGGAGGTAGTGCTGGAATTGCTCGTGGTTGAGATTGTGTGATAAGCATATAGTAGACAAGTGCGGCTCCAATTGTTGCTCCAGCAGCGATTGAAAGTGAGGAAACAATACTTATCTTAGAAACTGCAACTGCGAAGATTAATGGGAATGCAACATCACCTGTTCCGAGAAGCATAAAACCACTTTTTGGCTTAACTTCTGAAGTCTTGTCAAACCAGCTACGCGTCATTGGAACAATGAGGGACAGCAGCAACCCTCTATCCATTAAACCTGTAAACATCTTTATCATGTGCTTGGTCTGGTAGACTGCAATAACATCATATATTGAAAGTATCCCAAACAGAAAAAGAACGGTTGATATTGAAAGTGAGAATCCAAGTTCCGTAGAGATTCCAGCTATGGCTAATATAATTGCTATGTTGTGCATAGCCACATATGGTAACGCTATCCAGAGAGCGACGACCGCCAGAGAAAGTATAACTGTTACTGTATTGGAAAAGAACGCGGAGAAAAGCGTCTGCGACCCGATGATAATAAGAAATACAAAGAGAAGTTTAAAGCTGAACTTGTGCTTTAGAAAGTGCATAGCTATAAACATCACTGATACTGAAACTAGAAATATCCCTGCAAAAACCATCAAAGGTATCTGTGGAAGTATGTAAAGTTCAGGTTGTTGAACCAATAAACGAGTTGCTGCATATATACCTAATAATTGTATTAACCCGAACATAAACAGCTCTGCAACAAGTGCCTTCACTTTATCCATGGAGATATTTAGCTTTTGTAAAATATATAGTTTTGCTATGTGTTTGTAAAATCCAGTATTTGGATGCGCATGTTTCTCAGATTAAGAATTATTACTTTACCTGGATCGGGATGGTGTCCAAGTTTCTCTTGAAACGCCGTCTTCGCTTGAAAACAACTTGATGCAATACAAAGAACGCCTTTGTATGTAGACACGTCACTCTTATGAATATGCCCTGTATGCAACACATCTGGAACTTGATAGATAATTAATGGGTTTGTCTTCATAGGCAAAAGTTCTTGCCCACCATATGTTGGTGAAAGATTTCTTCGTTTAAGAAAGTACTTCTGCACCTCTGTGCCCTTATTATATCCTCCAGCAAGTCTAAGTGGTTCTATTTCATTGATATAATAATCAAAACTATCTCCATGATACATCAAAACAGTTATTCCTGCGTACTTTTCAGTATGATGAAGTCGAATAAGTGCTGGATCAGTAACAAGTACTACGTTGTCCATCTCATGGAGATCGCCCGCCAAATATTTCGGTATCTTTGGTTTAGGTTCTTCAAGACGAATACCTTCATGTGTTCCAGGACAGATAACAACTTTCATGTGTTTTGGTATTTGCTTAATATAATCAATGAGTAGATCGTATTGTTTATGAATATCTTTTATCTCAAGTTCACGATCTTGTTGCGGGTAGACACCAACACCGTCAACCACATCGCCTGCAAATAAAACGTACCTAACTTTTTTGGCCATGTCTTTGTGCTTCACACCATCAACCTTACCATTTAACCACGCAATAAACGATTCAAAATCTTCCTTCAAAAACATGTTTGATCCAATGTGCATATCTGCAAGAAAGGCTACGTAAACATCTTCTTCAGTTGTAGGTATTATTTGTTGAGGTATGTCTGGCCAGATAATCTCATTAACAAAAAATACTCCTTTTGATACACCGCCAATAAAACCGACAACTTCGTCTTTTGTCAAGAACTTTGCTTTATCAATTAAATCTTCGTTCTTGCTATGTACAATCGCAGTCATCTTTCCAGATAGATCTTCCAAAGTAAGTTTAAGTGTCCCGGTTGGAAGTTTAGCGATATCATAAACCATTGCAATTACAGTTACTTTCTTCTCCTGAATCTGTGATGTACGTGATATTGATACTGCGCTCCGCAACTCTGTGCGATTCATAAGAAAGTTACGCATCGTAGAATAATTCTGTCGATTAGCTTCATGAAAATCCTTTACTGTGATCTTACCAGGTTGATAGTTTGGTGATTGTAAAATCTCAACATTAGTCTCATTATGAAATAGTTGATCAACCTTCTCAAGAGTAGGTAACACTCCTTTCTCCAACAATTCCTTTATTTTCGATTTCATTACAGGATTAGAACAATTCACCTTGCAAGGTTGTATTTATTTTTTCTAACATATCCGCAGGTATTGTTATGTAAATCTCACGTGTTCGGCCATATCTTCCTTTTGAGATTAACCGTGCATTTATCAAACCCAACATATCTAACTCTGAAATAAGATCCGATATTCTTCGTTGAGTTAATATGTTATTTCCGGTTTGTTTACAGAGTTCCTTATATTGTTCAAAAACCTCTCCAGTTTCTGCTATCTCTCCGCGTTTTTTAGCTGCTAACACAAGCAGGATCGAGTACATTACAATCTGACTTTGCTTTGGTTGCGTTTCGATAATCTCTAAAATACGTGATTTCTCTATCTTTTCTTCAGCCATATCTATGTGTTGTGCAGCTATTGCTTCGCAGTTGGTTCGTTCTGCAACCTCTCCAGCAACACGTAGAAGATCAAGCGCCCTCCGAGCATCACCATGTTCTCTTGCAGCATATGCGGCGCACTTTGCTAGAACTCCGTCTTCAATAATTGGTCCTTTAAATGCTAAGATTGATCGTTTAGCTAATATATCTTTCAACTCAAGTGCGTTATATGGTGGAAATATTATCTCCTCCTCACCAAGACTTGATCGAACTCGTGGGTCAATATCTTCGATAAAACGCACATCATTAGAGATTCCAACGAAAGCCACTTGTGCTTGATTTAGTTCTGAGTTAATTCGTGTTAATGTATATAATATCTCGTCGCCTGATTTTCTTACAATCTGATCTATCTCGTCCAATACAATGATAATTGTTTGCTTTTTTGCATCTAACTTAGTTAGAAAGATGTTGTAAACTTCATCAGTAGGTAGGCCTGTCATGGGCACATGCTCGCCAACCTCTCTTGCAAGTTGTGCGATTATTCGGTACTCGGTATCTGCCACTTTCTTCAACTTACAGTTAAGATATATTATCCTTAAAGGAATATTTCGCGACTCTGCCAATGCATTCATCTTAGTTATTGTGTGTTTCATACAAAGAGTCTTACCTGTTCCAGTTTTACCATATATGAAAAGATTAGAAGGTTTATCTGTCTTAAGTGCTGGAGCAAGGATAGCTGCGAGTTGCTTCATCTGAGCAGTTCTATGTAATATGATCTCTGGCAGGTACTTAACTTGTAATACAACCTTATCTAAGAACAACGAATCTTTCTCTAAGAACTCTTCAAAAAAAGTGTCTAATTCATCCTTCGTTTCTATCTTTACTTCAGTTGGTTGTTTAGCTACAAAATCTGAGATGTTTGTTTCGTCCATGAACTTCCATTAGAAATAACCCTTATATATATTTATATGGCAAAAAATAGAATTACTCTAAAAGAGTTAACCTATAAAGTTTGAACCCTCTCACTCCTTGATTTCTAATGGAACTCGCTCTATATAATAATATGTTTTTTTATATATATTTATATATATTTACAATATAGTAAATAACGTTACAACTTATTTCACGCTTTACGTTCTTTGATTTTAAAACGAATACTACGACGAGTAACGAAACAACAATTTTGAAAGTAAAAATGTTTTGAAGAAAGAGTTCGAGTGGAAATGATCGGGTGAGAGTGATTATATGTTTCGGAGTTTGTTTGCAATCTCTTTATTGCCAGAGGGTTGTGCATTTACACCAAGCTGAAATATTACTTGTTTTACTCCACTTCCCCAACTAAAATCTCCCTTAACATCCCTTATCTCTTTAAGATTAAAGACACCAAGTTCAACACCCTTGTTTAGGTGGTAATATATTGAACGCATAGATATTTTTTTGTCATAAACTTTACAATACTTTTTGTACAAATCATATCCATAAGCTTCTTTTAGAAAGAACAAAAGATCTACCATTTCATCACGTATCTGGCTTTTCGCTTTTCTTCCAAGTTTTTTAGACATACTATGATTTGTCACCACAGCATTTAAAGTTTCCTTTTTTGCACTATTGAAAAGAATGAATTGTAGACATGGACATGTGTGTGAAACATATATATAATTGAGTGATTAAACTAAACAATTCTTTAAAACATAGCGCTGAGGTCCTTGATCATGGTTGGAGAAATCGTTTGCTCACCCCGCATTAAGAAGTATTTTGATAGACTTGATAAGGAAACACGTACTACACATGCTTTAGCTACCAAAGCAAGAGAGGTTGGGTTTGATCCCGAACATAAAGTTGATATCTTACTTGCAGAGTCGGTCGGCAAGCGTGTTGAAGGAATTATAGCAGTTGTTGAACCTCGAATTGTGGACTCAGGTGTTGCAGAGCGAATATTTACTTTAGAAAAAAAGTATGGACCTGGCGATTGGCGAGTTGGAATGGTTATTGCGTGGGAGGTTGCGAATCACCAGTTCTTTAAGATGGATAAGGAAGAACATGCGCTTGCAACCGGAATACGCACAGGTTTAGCATATACAACAAATGGTGTAGTATCCGCACCTGTAGAAGGTTTAGCTGCTATTAAACTTAGACCTCGACAAGATGGTAAGGGGGAATATATTTCAGTTTATTTTGCAGGTCCAATCCGCGGAGCAGGAGCAACACAACAAGGTGTTGCGTTGATTATTGCAGATTATGTTCGAGTAAAGAAAGGCTTAGCAAAATATGATCCAACACCTGACGAAGTTAATCGATATTATACGGAGATGATTGATTATTATGAGCGAGTCGAACGTAAACAGTACAAACCCACAAAAGAAGAGATGAACTGGATAATACCAAACATGCCTATAGAGATAAATGGTGATCCAACTGCAGAACTCGAAGTTTCTAATTACAAGAACCTACCACGTGTTGAGACGAATCGTATTCGAGGAGGTTTAGCATTAGTCCTCACAGATGGTGTTGTTAAATATCCAAAACTTTGGAAGCAAGTGTCTAAATGGCAAGACGAGTTTGGTATTGACTGGAATTGGATGAAGGAATACTTTAAGATTAAAAAGAAAGTGAGAGCATTAGATAGCGCTGGAGAGAAAACTGACGAATCAAAGAACAAGAACAAACTTACACCAAACTTTTACTATGTTTCCGAGATCGTTGCAGGTAGACCTGTGTTTGGATATCCTTTGGAAACTGGTGGCTTTAGACTTAGATATGGTAGGAGTAGATTGACGGGCGATGGTAGTTGGGCAGTTTCACCCTTATCTGGCAGACTTTTGTTAGATTTCCTTGCAACAGGAACACAGCTACGTGTTGAGCGACCAGGCAAGAGTACTGCGCTGACAATGTGTGATTCAATTGAAGGACCGATAGTTAAACTTGAAAACGGCAACGTTGTTCGTTTAGAGACTGAAGAACAGGTTAAGAAACTTCGAAGTCAGGTGAAGGAGATACTGTTTGTCGGCGACATACTTATCTCACATGGTGATTTTAATGAACAAGGAACTACGTTAGTTCCACCTGGATATTGTGAGGAGTGGTGGTTACTGGAGATTGAGAAGCAAGAGAAAGACAAAGGCGTCGATTTAAGGCAGGTTGTTGGTGATCTAGCAGACCGTTTGAAGAAAGATATCTTCAAAACCGTACCTTCTTTTGAAGATTCCTTGAAGATTTCCATGAAGCTTAATGTTCCGTTTCACCCATATTGGACACTCCATTGGAAGGATATATCTGAAGAAGATTACAATAACTTAGTTGGGTGGTGGTTAGCTAAGGAACATTCATTAGAAAGTGAGAGTGATAAAAAAGTTAAACGATCTTTAGAGATATTGGGTTGCCCACATGTTGTTGAGAAAGGTAAAGTTGTTTTTGCAGAAGAGTATGCTAAGGTACTAAACTTTTTTCTTAAGGAGACGTCGACGGGAGAAGATGGTTTAGCCTGCGTAAACAAAACTTCGAATGTTACACAACGAGATAAATCTGGAACTGCCATCGGCGTAAGAATGGGTCGGCCAGAGAAGTGTAAGGTCCGTCCGATGAAAGGAACACCACATCTATTATTTCCAGTTGGTGATGAAGGTGGACGTTTAAGGACATTCCAAGCAGCAGCACAGAATGGCAAGGTCACAGCACAGTTTCCAATCTTTTATTGTGATAAATGTAATCTACAAACCATATACTCTCGATGTGAGACTTGTAGATCGTTGACTAAATTGTACCGGATCTGTCCAATATGTAAGAAAAAGACAATTGATCTTAAATGTCATAGACCAACTCAGACTTACGAAAAAATCGCGCTTGATGTTACAAAATACATTAACTCAGCACGTAAAGTAACAAACATACCACAGATACCTACTCAGATCAAGGGCGTACGTGGAATGATGAACAAAGACCACTTTGTAGAATATTTTGGGAAAGGTTTGTTGCGAGCGAAATATAACTTACCTGTTAACAAAGACGGCACAATTAGATTTGATATGAGTGAGTTGGGAATAACACACTTCAAGCCAAAAGAGATTGGCTTATCTATTGAAAAAGCAAAGGAACTTGGATATGATGTTGATATTAAAGGCGCTCCACTAACTCATGAAGAGCAAATTCTCGAGATATTTCCACAAGATGTAGTTATGCCAGCATGTCCTGAGTCGCCGAATGAATTATCTGACGTAGTTTTTATGCGTATAGCAAACTTTGTTGACGAAGAGCTTGTTAAAATCTATAATCAAAAGCCGTTTTATAATGTTACGAAACGAGCTGATTTGATTGGTCAACTAGTTATTGGTTTAGCACCACATACTTCAGCAGGAATTATTGGTAGAATTATTGGTTTTTCAGAGACACAAGGTGGTTTTGCACATCCATATTGGCATGATGCTCAACGACGAGATTTAGATGGTGAGGAAACTGCTGCGTTCTTATTGATGGATGGATTCCTAAACTTTTCAAGACAGTATCTACCAGACCGGCGAGGTGGTAGAAGTATGGACGCGCCACTTGTTCTTTCAACAAAGCTTAATGTAGAAGAGATCGACGACGAGGTTTTTGATGTAGATACTGGCTGGAGATATCCGTTATATTTTTACGAAGCTGCGATGGAGATGAAAGCACCGTGGGACATTAAGATCGATCAGATAAAACATCGGGTAGGTAAACCTGAACAATACGAAGGTATTGGTTATACGCACCCCGTTAGTAATATGAACATTGGTATTCGTAACTCTGCATATAAATCATTACCAACCATGCTTGAGAAGATGGGTGGTCAGCTAAAGTTAGCACAACAGATTCGTGCAGTAGACCTGGGAAAGGTTGCACAGTTGATTGTAGAGGGACATTTTGTGAGAGATATCAAAGGTAACTTGCGAAAGTTTACAAAACAAACGTATCGCTGTACTTCATGTAATACTATCTATCGACGACTACCTTTGAATGGAACGTGTGATCAATGTAAGAAAGGTAACCTCGTTTTTACAATTGCAGAGGGAACGATAAAGAAGTATCTTGAACCAACTCTTAAGTTGATCGAGTATGAAGGTGTGTCTCCATTTATCAAACAGTCGATAGAACTTCTGAGTCAACGAGTTGAATCAGTGTTTGGTAGAGATAAGACTAAGCAGTTAGGTTTGGACAGCTTTAATTGAAGTTTTTAACCCATATGTATTAAGTAGGATTTTAATTGCGAGCACAGTAATCGTTGCAATTGGCGCGCCTGCAAGTCCAATCTTTGAGATCAGGAAGATGTTCAGGGCGAGATTTACTACGATAGCAAGGATTGCGTCAAAAGTGAGAATTACAACCTTTCTCCGCGTCTCTTGTACCTGTCCAAGATAGATTGAGTTAATGAGTGAGTATATAACAAGTAGACTGGATGATATAACTAACGACCAGATTAAGAATGAGTCTACCTTTGCGAACTCCGAACCAAACAAAAATACTACGAGATATGGTGCAGTTAGGCCAATGGCTAGCGCAAAAGGTAGTATAAAACTTATCAGCTTTTTTACACTTCCTATGATGTTGAAGTCTTTTCGTGCAGAGGCGGTGATCATGACAAAAGGTATGACGTATGCAGATACCCGTAAGATGTTTATGTAGTTTGAAAAGCCAGTATAGTAACCAAGTTCACTAAAGTTTAGAACGTACTTGATCGAGATTCGATCGATGTAGTAGATGGAATGCATACCAATAAGCGCAAGAAAAAACGGCAAGCTTTTCTTGAAAAGTGGTTTAAAGTTAGCCTTTTGTGAACTTAATCGAGTAAGCTTTAGTTTAAATGGCACGAGCAGTAACATGGAGACTGTTGCGCTAAGTAATACTAACCAGAAGTTCTTCGAGAGTATTGCAATCAAGATGAAAAGGAAGACAAGTACTCGATTAAAAGTGAGGAATCTCATCGATACTTCATATCTTTCAGTTCTTCGGATCGCACCACTAAGTATTGTAAATACACTTATCATTAAACTGTAGCCAAAGATCAGCCAGAAGAAAAAGTTCAGTGCAGGATTAAGATCCAAGTAACTTGCGATTTGGTAGAAAACTAATGAAAATACGAACGATGCGATGATGACATAGACTAGGATTTTTGCAAGTAACTTTCTACTTAGTTGTTTTTCAGTTAGTTTCGCAATAGTATTTGCTAGACCAAAGCTTGCAAAAATATGTATTAAGTTTGTGATGCTAAGAAAGTATGAATACACACCAAACATTTCCTTGCCAAAGAATCGTGCAATAACTATGTTCGTAAGTAATCCGACACTTGTTGCTATGAAGTATATAACAAAAGTGGTACTGATGATAGAACCTGTTTTACCAAACACTTTGGTTGCAAGTGCATTAAGATTAGCCATTATTTAGTACGCATTATTTTGAAGACTTCTCGCCCGACTTTGGTACCCATCATGACACTCTTAACTTGCTCATATCTTTTTTCATCTCTTGCAAAAAGAACCCACAGTACACTACCAGTTACTTTGCCAAAACGGAACTTAAGGTGCATCTTTCGAGTTAGCGCAAACGCGATGTCCTCAGCCTTCTTTCTTTCAGCTACAGTAAACTCGGGCGTTTCAAAGACAGGCCTACTAGTGAGATTTGCAGTTTCAGATAGATATACTTCAGGCGGGTAGATAAATGTACCAAACTCTTTTACATACTCATAAACCTCAGTTCCAGGATATGGTATCATGTTGCGGAAGTTTACATAACCAACCGGTAGTTTACGTGCGAAGTTTATACTACGCATAGCTTTCTCAAAAGTTTCAAAAGGATGACCTATGATAAAGTTGACAGAGCAAGCTATTCCAACCTTACGTGCCGCATTAAAAGTATTAATTGCATTTTCTAAAGTAACACCTTTTTTGATTTTAATTAGTGTTTCAGGATCTCCACTTTCTAACCCAAATGCCATATAGGTACATCCTGATTTCTTCATTTTTTTAAGTAGTTTATAGTTGGCCTTATCTGCACGTATGCCTGCACATAACCAACTGATTTTCATCCCACTTTTAATAATGAGTTCGCAGATCTTTTCTGCGCGATTTAGATCGAAACTAAAACAATCATCAACCATCTCAAAAGTGTGATACCCCTTATCATACCATACTTGTAGTTCTTCAATTACTTTCTCTGGACTTCGAGGTCTAAAGTTCTGACCTAGACTTAACTTTACTGCGCAGAAAGTACATCCAAAAGGACAGCCTCTAGATGTAGATATCGGCATACGCTTATCAACTGAACAATAGGTATACTTCTTAAGATCAAACGCGTCAAATGCTGGAAATGGTAGGCTATCCATATCCCAGATTGGTTGTCTTCGAGAGTTTTCAATAATTTTCTTACCGCTGCGATAGAGCAGGTTTTGTATATCTTTTGGCTTTTTTCCTTGCACAAGTTCTAGAAGTGCATGTTCACCTTCACCATATATTGCATAGTCTGCTTTGGTTTTTTCCATAACATCTTTGTGTGTTGAGGATACATGAACGCCACCAACAATAACAGGTAACTTGGTTTCAACTTTCAACTTGTCAATCAATTTGTAAGTATTAACAAAATCATATGTAAACATAGTTACGCCAATAAGATCTGGATTGAACAGCTTGACCCGTTTTAGCAAATAATCAAAGGAGTAGTTGAGTTGCATATCAAGTATTTCTACAGCGATACCCTCTCTTTGTAAGAATGAAGTGAGACTTGCGATACCAACGTGCGGGAATAGTGCACCTGGATAGTTCGCATATATTTTCGGAATGACAAACAATATTCGTTTAGCTTTCATTTTTACTTCCACTCTTCAGCACGATTTTGGCTAACGTAAAGTAGCTCACCAACACATTTCTGATTAAATACATTTTGCTTCGGCGACATTTCGCGTTTAATAGCTTGTGAATTTCACGGTCCATGTAGCAGGCTGGTTTATCGTATTTCTTTAATCTAACCTTTTTAACTTTTTGTATGCTCTTTGATAAGTTTCCGATGTCCTTGCAATAGATGAAGCTTCCACTTTCTTTGGAAAGCGCTTCAAGAAACTCTACTTGATGAAGATCATTACGTTCTTTGTTAGCACACGAGATGAGTTTCTTATGCATAGCAAGTAGCTCAAAAGTAGTTCCAGTACCGCCGTGTGCGATGATTAAGTTAGCTTGCTTGTAGTATTTTTCTAAGTTTGGTGCAAATCTAAACCATTTACAGTTTAGTGGTTTGTAATCACCTGATCCGATTTGCATTGTAATCGGTGTTTTAAGTTTTGGTGCTAATCGGTCAACCTCTTTAATCAGCGCATCAAACTTACCTGTCCCGACCGTAACAAATATTCCCATCAACTTAACCTCCCAACAAATCGAGCATTTGCGTATTGTTTAAGTAACGGTTTCCATTGAACTAAGAAAAGATCGTCATCTGTGAAGAACGGAGCTAACTGCTTTCCAGATATCGACCGACTCTTTACTCGTGTGAGACTTTCAAAAAATACTGCTTTTGCGCCAAACATATACTTTGCGAGAACAACAACGTGTTCACAAACCGCCGGACCACAACCAATAACTAGCACAGGTTTGATCTTCCAAAGCACATTTATTGCCTGCAGTGTTGATGGAACATATTTTAGAATGATCTTTAAGAGATTGGCGTCGGTCTTCAGACGCGTATCATATATATAAAAAACCTTGCCAGGAATCCTAATGCGACTCGCAGATGCTTTGTCTGTGTTAGCGATTATGTAGTTGTAATCATATCGGTGTCCGAGCTTGTCAATCAGTTCGAGCATCTGTCGAGTATGACCGCCTGAACCGAGTACTACCGCTATCTTCGGTTTCATATCGAGGTATTGTTAGTTCGAGTTAAAAGAATTTTGATACTATGTTCTACTTTCATAAGGTTTAATAAGTAAATTTAGCATCTTTGTCCATGAGTATTATGTTCTTTCCATTTAAATTAGCTAAAAGATTGTTAAAAGTGAGATTTATGCGGTACTTTACTATTGGAGTGGTTGCTACAGCAACAGATTGGTCTGTGTTTTATTTACTATCTGCGTTAGTTAGTATAAACTATCTAATTTCTTTAGCAATAGCATATTCATTAGGTGGCGTTGTTAATTTCTTTGGAAATAAGTTTTATACTTTTGATTGTAAATCTAAGAAAATCGTTCGACAGATGTCTGTCTTTTGGATATTTTTATGGATGTTCCTTGGAGTAAGTTTTGTATTAATGTATTTATTTGTAGATGTATTTATGCTTCATAAGATGTTAAGCCGAATAGCAACTACATTTATCGTGTTTGTACTTTTGTATATAACACAACGCAGTGTTGTATTTAACAAGAAACATTTTGTGTGATGTCGTTTAGTATTTGATTGCTGATCTTTTTTGCAAGTTTAATGCTGTTGTTAAGGTCCCGGTCATCAGGATAGATTATGGAAGTGTTCGCAAGATACATGTTATTGTATAGTTTTACTTTAGGTTTAATCTTTGAGTAGTTCTTTACATATATTGGTGTAGCATGTTTTTCACGGAATAGTTTATACTGTTTTATATTCTTATTGTCGAACATAAACGTTTGTTGTAGCTCGTTAGTGTATTTGTTTAGTATTTTTGCGTTAGATTGTTTATACGCATCACTATCTGGCGACACGTAGTCGAAAAGATATGTGATATAATTATTACGGCGTCTGTTTGGGATAAAGTTTGTATGTTCAACCATACCTCCAAACGCCTTGGAGTCCACGATGTTTGTCCAATAAGTTTTACTAATTGGTTTACGTGTGTTTATAACAAGACATAGTGCGCATTGGTATCTGATTTTGTTAAGTTGTGTAACCGTACTTTTTGGAAGGTCAGTAATTGCGATAACTTGTGGATTGTGTATCGCAAAAACTACTTTATCATACTCATTTCGTTTCGTTTTAACGCTAACTGAAATCTTTCCAGATTTAGTTGTTCGGACTTTCTGAACACGCGTTTTCTTATGAATCGTTACGGTTTTACTGAGGTCAACTTCCATGGCAGTGATAAGTTTTTGGAAGCTACCGTTAAGGTACCCCAGTACCTCTTTACTTAGGAATTTGCCACGAGAGTTTGCACGAGAACGGAATCTACCCCAAATCCATGCCGCAGATATCTGTTCAGCTGCGTCCCCAAACTTTACGTTAAGTAATGGCTGCCATAGTAACGAGCACACTTTTTTCCCCGCGATCTTTTTCATATAGTTAACTGCACTGACGTTTTCTATACTTCGCCAGGATTTGGTTTTAGTGTAGAAGACAGATAGACCGAATCGCATTTTGTCAATGATATTAAAATGTGGGAAACGTAATAAATCAAAAGGTGTTGAGAACGGGTAAACTTTGTTTTTGTATAAAAGGCTCATTTTTGATTCAGACCAGATAATGTCTTGTTGTAGACCTAACTCTTGAATCAACTTTAGCAGATATCTGTCGCTTCTAAAAAAGTGATGGAAATACTTGTCTACCTGAAATCCAAAGTCATTGAATGCGCCAGTAATACCTCCCAGTTCACCTTCGCTTTCAAAGAGAGTCACATCAATATTTTCTTTGGATAGATAATATGCAATAGATAGTCCTGTAATCCCTCCACCAATTATCGCAACTTTCATTGTTTCACCATATACTTGTACATTTTTGTGAGAGTCATGTTAATTAAGAACATAAAATTGTATCCTATGTGAACTTTGTTCTTGGTAAGGTCTGTATAGAAACTACCTAATTCCCATTTCCAATGTGCATCACTACCAGCAATTATATGTAAGTTATGTCTATTTGCAAAGCATCTTGCTCGATAGTTAAAGAGTGGGAAAGCACGACCATTTAGTTCAATATAATCAATGTACTTTAGCGAGCTTAATAATCGTTTTTTGTTTAGAACTGCTTCGGGGAATCTGAAGTAATCTTGAAAGTGTGGTATTGATATCTTAGCACCCTGACTGTGGAGCTCTTTTAGAACTTCTTCGAAACGAGTACTCTTTACTTCCTTAGTCATATGATAGCCAATAACTTCACCTGCGTCGGTTTTAATCTCACAACTTGGTATAAATGTAATTCCCGTTTCTTTAGCTACCTTTCGGGCTTGTTTCCAACCTCGCGTTGTGTTATGGTCTGTGAGTGCAAACCCATCCAATCCCTTTCGTTTTAGTATTTGGGCGATGGTGGAGATTTCTAGGTTGGAATGACCGGAATACTTAGAATGTACGTGCATGTCTATTTTCATAGGAAGTAAAGGATTACGAAGCAGCTTATTGCCCATAATGCAAAGGCGAGAACCATTGATATGTCCTTGAAGAAGAGCTCGTTCTTACCAATGATTGGGTGATTAATTGAAGAGAGGTAAAGATATCTGAATATGATATAGCTGACAAATATACTTGTACCAATCATAAGTGGGTTGTCATGCGCAAGGAAACTATATAGAACATATATGAAAAACAACGACGCTGCAAGTACGAGTTGAAGACTGTGCAAGAACTCTTTGTTGTATATTTTGTAGATCTTTTTGTATTTTACTTTTGATGGAAGGGTTTCTAAATCATATTTTCTTTTGCCAGTTGTTAGGAAGATCGCGATTATAAACACAAGTAAGATTGTCCATGCAGATAGGAACGTGCTAATTATGTATGCGCCAGCTAATGTACGTACCATGAAGTTGAACCCAATAAAATACATGTCAATGATTGGAATGTTCCTAAAGTAAACGGTGTACCACATTGTTGCAGTGAAGAGTGCTAGTGGAAATAGTATAAGTCCGGGTTTTATGATATACGCTAAAGTTATCGCAATAGTAAAAAGTGCTGCAGACAAAGTTAGTGATGCGCACGTGGATACTTTTCCAGAAGCAATCAGGCGATCTTTTTTAGCTGGATGTTTTTGGTCTTCTTTAGCATCGTAAAGATCATTGAGAATATAATATGCTGACGAGATGAGACATAGTGATATAAATCCAAGAACGACTTTGCTTAGAGCATCTATATTGAAGACCTGTGCAGCAAAGAATATTGGTAAGAAGATGAGGAGATTTTTATACCATTGCTTTACGCGCATCAGTTTTAATAGCATGGAAGTGGGTGAATCGTAAGACATAAAAAAGTTTGTTTAGTAAACCATTAGTTTACTGAGTAACCAAAATCCATAAAAGTCAGTGTTAGTTTTGGTTAGTATGAAGTTCGGTAACCAACTTGTAGCATTTTTAGACCAGCGCTATAATCAAGCGTTTTTAGTTGTTTTACTGGCAGGAGTACTTTTACGATTAAAGTATTTCTTTATGGAGAGTATCTGGAACGATGCTTCAGTGCACCTTTGGTACGCACTTAAATTTTTGAGACAACCTTCATTTATGTTTTCGTACTCGTTTCTATCAGGGGATTATGTAGTACCGCAGTTCATAACCGCTTTCTTCTACATATTTACGCAAGACATCTTTGTTGCTGGAAAGCTTATGGCATTGTTCTATGCAATTGTAGGTATATTCTTTATGTATCTTCTGGGAAGTGAGCTTAAGGATAAACAATTCGGTTTAATTGCTGCTTTAGTGTTCGCGTTTAATCCGTTGTTTTGGTTTTATAGTGTACGTCCACTTGCAGATGCACCATTAACTGCGATGTTTGTTGTTGGAGCATATTGTATTTTAAAACTTGAGAAAGAGCGAACTAGATTGTGGGCAATAATAACTGTTGGCGTGTTATTCGCAGCAATGCTTACAAAGAACGCAGCAATTCTGTTGTTTATCGCGTTTTTGATATATTTCCCTACGTTCAAGTACAAAATACTAAAGGATACTGCAGTGCGTTTCGCATATCTACTTGCTGTGGGTTTATTTGTACTTGCTAATCTTGTGTATTATGCTTTATTTAGAGCTAATCTTGTGTATGAAGTATTTATTGCGAAGATTATTAATCAAGAAGGTCTTTTGCAGGGCTTTGAAGCGATATCATACCTACCACATCTACTATCTTGGTATGTTTTGATCTTTGCAATCATAGGAACTTTCTTTGTTTTATTCTATCGTAAGAAGGAGTTTTATTTTATCTTGTTAGCACCCTTCATATTTTGGATATATATAGAGTTCTTTGTACGCAACGCTTTTGATAGATATATGCTTCCGGTAGTGCCATTTATTATTTTGTTAGCTGTTTTCGGAATCATTGAGCTATCGGAGCTAGCTAAATTAGCAATAAAATCTAAGTACGTTAAGTTAGCAATCATCGCAGTTGTTGTTATCCTCATTTGTTTTAACTATTATCAGTATGGTAGCGCCTTAACCGATTCAAAAGTAGAGTCTTATGTTGGTTATGCTGAAGCAGGAGACTGGGTAAAGGCGAATGTTCCTGAAACTAACGCAGTGCTTTTTGCAGGATCCTGGCGATCTATGCGAACATTTTCAGAACGAGAGACGGTTGATAGTTATCTTGACGCACAGGACGGGAACCTCGTTAATCTAAGATCTGATCGCTATTTTAATAGTCGAGAGGTGTTCGAAGCAGACTTAGTAAAAGCATTATCTGATGGAAAACAAGTTTATCTGGAAATTGATATTTGGGAATATGCACAGCCAAGTTGGTACTTCCCACTGACACAAGAGAGCGTAAACTATTTCCAAACATTGGGTTTTGTCCCAGCGAATATCATTGAGTATGAACTAACTACTCAACAAGGTTTGCAAAAGATGCCAGTTATACTTATTCTTAAGCACGGTAATTAAGTAGGTTTGATTATCATAAATGTTTTATAACTACTGTTTGGTTTTAGAGCATGCGTATTAAGACAGTATTAGTGACTGGCAGTTCTGGTTTTTTAGGAATAAATTTGTGTCGTTATCTGCACGCAAAAGGATACAAGCTAAAAGGCATGGATGTTGCAGAGTTTGATTACGAAGACATGAAACCACATGTTGATTTTTATCGAGGTGATATTTGTAAACTTGACGATGTACGTAAGGTTATGAAAGATGTTGATATTGTTGTGCATGCAGCAGCAGCACTTCCGAAGTATACTACTTCAGAGATCTTCAATACAGATGTTGAGGGTACGCGTAACGTTCTTTCCGTAGCAGAAGAGTTTAAGGTAGAACGCGTTGTATTTATATCGTCTACCGCAGTTTATGGTATCCCAAAGACTTGCCCAATAACTGAGAATAGTGTGTTAAGTATTATCGGTCCATATGCAAAAGCTAAAGCTATTGCTGAACAGCTTTGCGTTGATTATCGCAAAAAAGGCATGACTATTTCAGTGTTACGTCCAATAACGTTTGTTGGACCTGAACGATTGGGTGTTATGGCCGTGTATTATGATTGGATCAAACGAAACAAAAATATCCCAATTATTGGATCAGGTAAAAATAAGTTTCAGTTATTAGACGTAGAAGATTTCAGTCAAGCAATATATTTGTGTATGATTAAACCAAAATCAAAAGTTAATACTTTGTTTAATATTGGTTCTAAGAATTTTACAACGATGCGTGAAGACTTTGGAGAGATTCTAAACTACGTTGGATCAAAAAAGAAGATCGTTCCACTACCTACAGAATTAATCTTACCGTTACTTCGCGTGTTTGAGTTGTTGAATATATCTCCGTTATACAATTGGATGTGTCAGATTGCTTCAAAAGATGTCTACGTATCGATAGATAAAGCAGAGCGGGTGCTTGGATTTAAACCAAAGTACTCTTCTAAGCAAGCACTTGTAAGAAACTATCAATGGTATGTGGATAATTTGAATAGCTTTAAATCACAAGGTGTATCACATCGAGTTCCGTGGAATCAAGGCATCTTAAAGATCGTTAGCTGGCTGTTTTGATTAGTATAACCAACCATACTTAATTTTATAAGCCGAATTTTAGATAGAGTCTTATGCGGTTTAATCGATCACATGTCCTGTTGTTTCTGATTTTGTTACTAACACTTGTTATTCGAATACCAGGTATTGACCAAGCGTTGTTTGGTGATGAGCAAGATTTAGTTGTTGGTGTGTACGCTCATGAGGCTTTTGGATTTAATCCAATTGTTAGTCATGCTCCGCTTGCGTCGTGGATATTTCAAGCAATCGGAATGCTTTGCCAATCGATTTGGTGCTTTAGATTGTTTATGGCGTTTTTGGGAACCGTAACGATTTTACTGATTTTTATGATTGGTAAAAAAGTATACAATACTCGAGCAGGACTTGCTGCAAGCCTAATCGCAAGCCTATCTTTTTACCATGTTCTCGCATCTAACCAACTTGCAGATGATGGTGCACTAGCACTTATGTTTTACTCCTTGTTTTTCTATGTGTATATACATTATCGGGAGAATCCTTCAAACCGACTAGCTGTGTCGTTAGGTATCATCTTCGGACTTGCTTTGATTACAAAAGAAACGTCTATCTTCATGTTAGCGATCGTTGCGATATATGAATCGCTTGAGTTAGTACGTAGTTCAGCAAGTATAACTACATGGTTTTCACGAATCAAAATGTATGTTCCTGTTGCTTCGATTGGAGCGTTGTTTGTTGCAGGTTTTTTAACTCTCGCATATATTGCAAATACTACTTTGTTAGGTAAGATTTTGCAGAGAAGTGGTGGAAATATTGGTGTAGGTGTTTCTTTTTTAGGAATAAGTATGTTTCTGTTTTGGGCTACACCGTTTCTTATTGGATTGTTTCTAATAGCCACGTTAGATCGAGATAGACGTAATGATTTGTTTATAATTTGGTTCGCAATAATCTTTGTGTTTTACTCGTTCTTTGTGAAGCAAGGAGACTACAGTCGATATTACATGAACTTAATCATACCAATGTCGCTAGTTGCTGGGAACTTTCTTGGGCGAGTTAAGTTTAGAAAGATACATCTTATGTTTGGATCTGCAATCGCCGCAGCGTATTATATTTTACTTACTTTGTTATCTCGAGAGACTTTCCAGTATGTTCCAAGAGATATGAATTTGTATATATCCAAGATACAAAGTTTAGATTTTAGCTTTATGTTCTCATATGTTAGTAGTTCGGGTCCATATGTGCTTCTACCATTCAACACAATTGTGCTGACCTTTGTAGCGTGTGCATCGTTGTTTTTGTTATATATCGTAGTACCTAAAAAAGTTAAGACATGTTTATTGGTGAGTTTTATCGCTATAGCATTCACATTTAATATTTTCTTACTTAATCAGTACCTGTTTGCGTTAGATACACCAGATGTTAGCCAGACCGTTACAGATTCGATTGAATATTATCAGGGCTTAGAGTCCGATGCTATCGTGTATTCTAATAACGACGCGTTACTGTTTATGTTAGATGCTAACTACTTGCGTAAGGATGGATTTTATTACGTTGGAAACTACGGCGAATCCCTTCCAAAAGTAACGAAAGGTAATATTTTGCTTTTAGATTACCCAACAATTCCTAGAGATAGTGAGTTATGGATTTGGGCAGAGAGTTGCGATCTACGTGAGCGTTTTAGCTCTGAAGGACAGGCATTCGTCTACATATATAGTTGCTAGAGTAAAAGTTTATATATTGCGTTAGTACTTCAGCTATTATGGCTAATCTCGTTACTGAAATGTGGGATTTTCTTAAGGTTAGGAAGAAGTGGTGGTTACTTCCCGTAATTGTCATGATATTATTAGTCGGTATCTTAATCATATTTGCACAGAGCAGCGCACTTTCACCGTTTATATATGCTCTATTCTAATAATACTTATAATCTTGTTACTTGGAGTTAAGAATGGTCAGACGATATTCTATTGGAAAACACTTAGGATTCATTGTAGCAGATGTGTTTTTCTTTACAGTTTTGTTTTTGATTCTTACATATACGAATAAACTTCCAGAGTATGTTGTCTATGAGTATATGCTGATCCTAGCATTAATTATATGGATAATCCATGTAGGAGTCAAAAAATGAACTTTGTCCAAGGTGTTAAAGATGGCTTCAAAGAATTTGGTGAGCGAGTTACTTCAGTAGTTAACTTCGTGCTACTACTAATTGTGTATGTTATTGGTGTTGGTATCACGACGATACTAGCAAAGATCACAAAGCAGAAATTATTAGATTTTAGTTTTAAGGACGGTCGAGATAGCTACTGGGTAGATCATAAAGAGGAGGTTGATTATACAAAACAATTTTAAAATGTATATTTTAGGAATCTCTTGTTATTATCATGATGCGTCGGCAGCGCTCCTAAAAGATGGAGTTATCGTAGCTGCTGCAGAAGAAGAACGATTTACGCGGAAGAAACATGATATTAGTTTTCCAACTAACGCGATAAACTATTGTTTGAAGGAGGTAGGTATATCTGCAGATAAACTTGATTACGTAACTTTTTACGAAAAACCTTTCTTAAAGTTTGAACGGATTTTATATCAACACATAACTATGTTTCCACGTAGTTTCTGGTCGTTTTACAAGACAGTACCTTCATGGGTAAATGAGCGTCTACGAATACGTCGAATGTTAAAGAAAACGTTAAAGTATGACGGAAAAGTTTTCTTTGTAGAACATCATCAAGCACATGCAGCATCTTCATATCTAATAAGTCCTTTTGACAAAGCCGCATTGTTAACTGTTGATGGTGTTGGTGAATGGGCTACAACAACCTTTGGATATGCTAAAGGAACAGATTTGAAGATTATGAAGGAGATTAACTTTCCACATTCATTGGGTTTGTTATATAGCGCAGTAACTGCCTATCTTGGTTTTAAGGTAAATAATTCAGAGTATAAGGTCATGGGTTTAAGTCCATATGGAAATCGAACAAAGTCTAACCCATATTATGCTAAGATGCGTAAGTTGATTGATATTAAACCTGATGGAAGTTATGCTTTAGATATGAGTTACTTTGTTTATCATTATAAAATGTCTATGCCAAGCTCTAAGTTTGTCAAAGTGTTTGGACCTACACGTAAATGGAGCGATCCTTTAACAAAGCGACACAAAGATATTTCTGCAGCATTACAGATGGTAACTGAAGAAGCTATCTTTGCGATGCTGAATAGTCTATACAAAGAGACAAAGTGTACGAATCTGTGTATAGCGGGCGGGTGCGCACTTAATAGTGTTGCTAATGGTAAACTCTTACGAAATACGCCATTTAAGAAAATCTATATTCAACCATCTGCGGGAGATGGTGGCACAAGTATGGGCGCAGCACTTTATACCTATAATGTAATACTTGGAAAAAAGAAACGTTATGTTTTAACTGACGCGTTCTTTGGACCGCAGTTTACTGATCGACAGATTAAGAAGTTCTTAGATCGGAACAAGATTAAGTATACACAGTTTAAGAGCGATAAAGAGTTAGTCAAGACGGTTGCTTCGTTGATTAAGACTGAGAATGTTATTGGCTGGTTCCAAGGAAGAATGGAATGGGGACCTCGTGCATTGGGTGCTAGAAGCATATTATCTGATCCAACAAATCCAAAGATGCAAGATATCCTAAACTTAAAAGTAAAACATCGAGAGAAGTTTAGACCTTTTGCACCCGTTATCTGTGCAGATGATGCTAAAACTTATTTTGAGTGTGATGAACCTGTGCCAGTTCCAACCGACTTTATGTTAATGGTTTATCCAATTAAGAAGTTCGCACGATCTAAAGTACCCTCAATAACACACGTTGACGGATCGGGTAGATTACAGACGATCCGCCGAAAAGATAATCAACTTTATTATGATCTGATCAAAGAGTTCGGCAAGATATCAAAAATACCGATCTTGATTAATACTTCATTCAATATCCGTGGCGAGCCAATCGTATGTACGCCATTCCATGCATATCGTTGTATGATGGGAACTGGAATTGATTATCTAGTTATGAATCGGTTCTTTATCGGTCGAGCAGATAACCCACAACACATGTGGGATAGTGAGAGCCATGCGAAGGATTGATTATTACATGTTGAAAGTGAGACAGATGTTTATCAACCTAGTTTTGCTAGCTTTTGTTTTAGTTATTATGTTAAGTTTATTTGAGGGTGGATTGCGTGTTATTTCGTCGCACGAACGTGATATGATATCAACACCAAATGGATACGTATACAAACCAAACTCGACAATAGTGTATGAGACCGAGCATTTTTCAAACACGTACGAAATTAATTCAGAAGGTTTTGTTGATTATGATCATGAACTAACATCTGAAAAGTATCGTATTGCTTTACTTGGAGATTCGTTTATTGAGGCGACACAGGTTCCGTTTGATCTTGCATTACCAAGACTTATGGAATCCGTGGATGTGGAAGTTATGAGTTTTGGTCTAAGTGCGATTGGAACAAGTCAGGAGTTAATCATCTTTAACGAGTATACTTCAAAGTATCGTCCAGATGCTGTTGTGTTGTTTTTCTTTGCAGGAAATGATTTGATAAACAATCATTACGACTTGCAAGATGATGTATATCGTCCATACTATGTTCTTGAAGATGGTGAACTTCAGTTAGTGCGATATGAACCAACATTACGTGATCGTGCAATAAAGTTAGCTAAGAAAAGTTATGCTATACGGTTCTTTAACACAAAGTTTCAGATACTTTTAGGTACTAAGAATACGCAGGGTGGCGCAGTTGCAAAGTATTATGTTTATGATGATGAGTGGCCCAAAGCATATGTTGAATCTTGGGAGGTTACACAAAAAGTTATCTTACAGCTTCAACAAGATGTTGAGAAAGATGGCGCAGAGTTTTTGTTAGTTGTTGTTAATGGTCCCGAACATGTTGACTCTACGATTCGAGAGGAGGTAGAAGGATTAATTGGTACGCCACTAAACTGGACCCTACCAAATGATAAAATGCAAGTTTTCTGTGAGACTAATGAGATACATTGTATTGATCTAAAAGACCATTTCGTACAAGCTTCTTTGCACATAGAAGGCAATGGACATTGGAGTGAAGAAGGACATCGTTTAGTTTCAGAAGTTGTATTAGACGCACTTCGCTATTGATCTAACTTTGTTTAGGTTCTTAACTTTAGATTTGTTTACAAATAATAAGTTCATTATACCGTTGTTGTAATCACCGTATTCTTTGATCTGTGTGAAGTTATGATTGTCAAAGAAGTCCAGTACATCTTGATAATAAAGTGGGGTTGTCTCAAGTACGACATACTTTGTGTTCTTGATAGAAGAAGTCATTCCTTTCAAAACAGATAGTTCATGACCCTCTACATCAATCTTTACCATATCTACTTTGAGTTTAAGCGAGTCAAACTTTTTAGTTTTGATAGATATCTGACGTACGTATTTATTCTGAGTGTATTTTTGAAAGTTTGAGTCTAAACTGTGACTCCCATCATTTTCATCACTCAAGGAAATCTTTGCAGTTGAGTTTTTGTTTGATAATGCAAAGTCGTGTACTTTGACATTGTTGAAATTATTTAGTTTTATGTTGCTTTTTAGTTCTTTAAGTGCAGAAGGAACGGGTTCAAATGCATATACTTGCTTACAGACACTAGCAGCCATGAGCGCAGTCTGACCAATGTTTGCGCCAATATCTGCATAGGTACTTTTCGTATCGAGTAGTTTAGTGATGAGTAGACCGAGATCGTCGTTGTTGTCCTTGTATAAGAAAAGCCGACCAACAAAACTTCGTAGATTAAGTCTAAGTTTGTAATTGAGTTTCTTATCTTTAATGTATATGTAATCTCGTGTCACATAGATATCTTTTTTAAGATCTTTAAGTGACGCGTTTAGAAAATGAAATGCAAAGTGCTTTACATACGAGTTTCTAAGTTTGTAATAATGCTGCTTAGCTAGTTGAATTCTCAACGCTAGTGGTAAGAACGTGAGTAGTCTTCCGATTGACTTAAACCCATAACTCATTACATTTAGTGGCTTTATGCGCATGTATGAAAGCAAGGAAGTGTGGTTATTAATGTTTCCATAGCTGAATATAGATATATGTTTGAGTTTGATAAATATTATAAACGTTACTGCGCGATAATAATCGATGGTAGATAGTACGCATAGATTAAACTTCGTTTTAGATATTGATGGAGTGCTAACTACAGGTAAGTTTCTGTATGACGAGAACGGTAAGGCATACAAAGAGTTCGGTCCGCATGATGCGGACGGTTTAAAATTAGTTAAAGATAAAGTTAACATAACTTTTGTTACTGCAGATAAGCGAGGGTTTCCAATATCGTCAAAACGTATAACTGACATGGGATATCCAATTAAGTTATCTACCGAGAAAGATCGATATAATCAATTTAAGAACGACTTCGGTTTTAGTAATACTATTTTTATGGGTGACGGACTTCATGACGCACCAGTTTTGAAAGATTGCATGTTTGGCGTTGCACCCGCTAATGCTCGAAAAGAGGCAAAGCAGGCAGCAGATTTTGTAACGGAGTCAAAGTCTGCAGAGGGCGCAGTACTTGACGCTTGTATTGAGATCAATCGGAGATTTTTGCAAGGAGATAAACTAAAATATAAAGTTTGTATCTTAGCTGCAGGAAAAGGTAGCCGAATGTCAGACTTTTGTGAGGTTTACAACAAAGCAATAATACCTGTTCAGGGTAAACCTGCAATATGTCATATTATTGAAAAGTTTCCAGAAGATGTTGAGATTGTAATTGCAGTAGGTTACAAGAAAGAAAGTATAAAGCACTACTTAAATTACGCATATCCAAAACGTAAGATAACGTATGTGGAAGACTTTGAACTTAAAGGTCCGGGATATTCTTTGCTAAAATGTAAAGACCATCTTCAGAGTCCTTTCATTTTCTTTGCAGCGGACACACTTGTTAGAGAACCAATACCTTTGCCAGACAAAAACTGGTTTGGACTTACAGAAGTAAAAAATACTGAACGGTTCTGTTCAGCATCCGTTACAGGAGATAAGATCTCACGCGTTGATGATAAGGTAAAGACTGACAATAAGTACGCATTTATTGGTTTAGCAGGCGTTTATGATTGGGAGTTTTTTTGGAACAGACTTACATCAAACGACCAAATCATTGCTGGCGAGATTCAGGTTTCAAATGGCTTTAGGGCTTTAATGGGAAAAGACATGTTTGCGGAGTACTTTACTTGGTTTGATGTGGGCGTTCCAGAGGCATATGCATATGCGTTAGAGAACTTTCCTTTTGGTGAATCTTACAGGGGCGAAGATTAGATATGTTAGAGACAGCAAAGCTAGCAGCTAAGGAAGCTGGTAAAGTTATTTTAAAATACTTTAACCAAGATGTTGTTTTTTCTGAGAAAGAAGATAAGACGGTTGTCAGTATCGCTGACGAAGAATCTGAACAAGTAATAATAAAAACAATTAAAGAAAAGTTTCCAGATCATTCTATAAATGGTGAAGAAACTGGTCGAACAGGTGATAGTGATATTGTTTGGCATGTAGATCCGTTAGATGGTACGAGTAATTTCAAAAACAAAATACCTTTTTCAACAGTTTCTATTGGTGTAGAGAAAGCAGGCAAGTTTATTTTAGGCGTAATCTATAATCCTTTTACTGACGAGTTGTTTTACGCAGAACTTGGAAATGGCGCGTATCTTAATGAGCTAAAGATACAAGTTACAGACCTAAAGCTTTCAAAAGGCGCAGTAGTTTTAGACGCATCTTTTAGAGATGATCGAGCACATCGTAAGCTTAAGACGCAGGAAGAACTTCTGAATCATACATCAAAGTTTAGAATGCTCGGCAGTAACGCACTACAATTGGCTGAACTTGCAAAAGGCCAGTATGTTTGTTCTATTTCTGACGCAATTCATACATATGACTTTGCAGCAGGATTGGTTATTATTCGTGAGGCGGGCGGCGTTGTTACTGATCAATATGGTAATGAACCAACGGTGGATTCTGTTGTGATTGTAGCCACAAATAATGTTGATAACCATGGAAAAGTTATAGATATAACCAAAAGAACCTATGCGGGATACAAAGGGATGTAAAGTATATAATCTAGTTCTATAAATCTTATAAACGTCGACGCTTTTTTAGATACGTCAGCAGATAAGGATGCATGTGGCATCGAGATGGCTGTATTGTTGAGGTTGAGAAGTATGGACTATAAGATTTGTATTTTAGCCGCAGGTATTGGTAGTATGAGTGAACTTACAAAAGATATTCATCATTCTATTCTTCCAGTTAACTTTAAGGCGACGTTATCGTATATATTTGAAAAATTTCCAAAAGACGTAGAGGTTGTAATCGCAGTAGGGTACAAGAAAGAAACAATTAAAGAATATTGTTCTTTAGCACATCCCGATAGAAAGATAACTTACGTTGATATAGAAAAGTACTTTGGACCTGGAACTGGTCCTGGACAGTCTTTACTTGAATGCCGTCCACATCTAAATTGTCCTTTTGTGTTCTTCGCAGCAGACACAATTGTGTTGGAGGAAGTTCCTAATCCCGATAGAAATTGGTTTGGTATTGCTCCAGTTAAGAAGACAGAAGATTTCTGTACAGTTAGAATTAAGAACAACTTGATATATCATCTAGACGACAAAGTAAAAGTAGATAATAAGTTCGCATTTATTGGTTTAGCGGGAGTAAGAGACTATGACGTTTTCTTCAACGCTCTTGAACAAGATAAGACCATTAAGAAAGGAGAGATTCAGGTTTCAAATGGTTTTAGCAAACTCATCGAGAAGAAGTTGGTTCCGATTGGTTTTACTTGGTTTGATACAGGTAGACCTGAAAGTTACAAAGAGACAAACAAAAGTTTTTCAGAGGGCAGCAAGTTTGATTTTAGTAAGAGTAACGAGTTTATCTACTTTGTAAATAATAAAATTGTAAAGTACTTTGCAAATCCCGAGATTATTGAGAAGCGGTATAAACGCGCACAAATACTTAAGGGACTTTGCCCAGATATTGAGGCAAAGACTCCGAACTTCTATTCCTATGAACGCGTACCGGGTCAGGTTCTCTACGATGTGTTGAATTCGTCAGTTGTTACTGACTTTTTTGAGTGGTCTAAAAATAACATCTGGAGAAAGATAGATATATCTAAAAAAGACCAGAAAGTTTTCAATCAAGCTTGTAAGAAATTCTACTATGATAAGACAATGAAGCGATTGGACATGTTTTACGACAAACTAAAGGTTGACGATACGCAGAACAACATTAATGGAGTTGTTGTTCCACCACTTAAAGATATGTTTGATAAGATTAACTGGGATGAACTTTACAAAGGCGTTCCCGTTAAATTCCATGGAGATTTACAGTTTGACAATATCCTTGTTACACGAGATCCGAAAAGTAACTTGTCTAAGTTTGCACTACTTGATTGGCGGCAAGATTTTGGTGGATTAACTGATTATGGTGATCTATACTATGACCTGTCAAAGTTGTATGGTGGCGTTACGTTATCCTACAAAGAGATAAAGGCGGGGAACTTCTCTTTTGATCGTAGTGGTACCAGCGTCTATTATAACTTCAGCGTAAAGAACGATCTATTAGATGCAAAAGAAGAATACGAGTCATTCTTGGATCGAAACAAGTTTGATATGGAGAAGATTAAGATCTTAAGAGCGCTGATATATCTTAACATGTCTCCTTTGCATCACACTCCATTTGATCTTATGTTGTACTACATGGGCAAAGTTATGTTGTATAAAGCATTGAAGGAGTTTGGGAGGATTAAATAATGCAGCGAGAGTTGGGTGTGGGACCTATGAGTCCAGAAATTATCGAAGCTATCTTCCGTTACTCGCATTACAATCGAACGCCTCTCATGATAATTGCATCTAAAAATCAGATTGACCATAATGGTGGATATGTGAATGGTTGGAATACAAAACAATTTATGGATTTTGTAAAAGATTTGAAAGGAACATATTCAAATAGTAACGTTATGATTTGCAGAGATCATTGCGGTCCGGGTTTTAATGGTATATATGATACTGAAGATACGTATAAGACAATTAAAACTGATATTGAAAACGGGTTTGATTTTATTCATATAGACTTTTGTAAACATAAAGGCGCTCGGGATGAGCGACTAGATGAAGCAAAAAAAGCAATTCAGTATTGTCTGAAGTTGAACCCAAACATTGTGTTAGAGATTGGAACTGATGAGAATGAAGGTGATCAGTTTAGTATTACAAACTTGCAAGAAGTTAAAGAAGAGGTGGAATTCTTCACAAACTTTTGTAAGCCTAAGTACTATGTTGTTCAGACTGGAAGTTTGGTAAAAGAGATAAATCAAGTTGGTGGTTTTAATCAGGAGTTCATAGAACGTATTCGTGAATTTTTGAAGTCCAAAGATATTAAATTAAAAGAACATAATGCAGATTATTTCTCAAAGGATCAGATAGAGACGCGTAATGGTGTGGTAGACGCGTTGAACATTGCACCGCAGCTCGGTGCTTTGCAGACGATGCTTGTACTTCAAAAGTGTATAACTTACGGCGTTGATTTTGACGAATTTATTGAAGAAGCGTATAATAGCAAGAAATGGGAAAAGTGGCTACATACCAACAAGCCAGATAACAAGTTCTTGTGCGCAGTAATTGCAGGACACTATAACTTTACAACCGATTCGTATCGTAAGATTATAGAACAGCTTGAAGCTAGAGAAGATATTCATGAATTTATAATGGATAAAGTCATGGAGGTAATTGATCATTATGTTAACTGAAATGTTACAGGGAAAGCGAATACTTATTACAGGATCTTCTCGAGGAATTGGCGCTGCAATCGCAAGACTTGCAAAGCAATATGGTGCTGAAGTAATCCTTCACGGGAAGACGGAATCTAATGCACTGATAAATTTAGCACAAGAACTTAATTCAAAATATATTTTTTGTGATGTTATTGACGAAGTTGCTGTGACTTCTGCGATAACTAATCTTGGGAATGTAGATGTGCTAGTTAATAATGCGGGAATAAATCCGTCAAAGACTTTTGTTCAGTTAACAAACGAAGATTGGCGGTCTATTTTTGAGATTAATGTTATGGGTACAGTTAACTTTTCTAGGGCGTTTATCTCAAACATGTCAGATAAAAAGCGCGGAAAAGTAATAAACATAGCATCTATTAAAGCATACAATTCAGTTTCAGGTAAGCCTAGTTACGCCGCATCTAAGGCAGCAGTTATGCGAATAACGTCTAGTATGGCTGAAGAGTTTGCACCACATGTTCTTGTTAATGCTGTTGCTCCAGGATTTACCCAAACAGAGATGACTCAATCAACATTATCTCCAAAGATTCAGAAACAGATTGATAGTATCCCATTAAAGAGAATGGCGCAACCAAAAGAAATAGCAGAAACAGTTCTGTTTTTAGCAAGTGATAGGTCTAGTTATATCACAGGACAAACAATATTAGTTGACGGAGGTTATACAATAAATGGATAAGGATAATACTGAAACAGCCGCTTCAAAAAATAAAGACGTAGGTGTTAAGGTGTGGCATTCTAACTTGCCAAGACCGCCCGGGTACGAAGAGTATAAGTTTCCATGTAAAATAGATAAACCTTGGGGTTGGGAACGTTGGTTAGAACTTTGGCACGATCCAGAGCTTAGACGTGGATACTGCATGAAACATCTATTCATCAAGAAAGGTACGCGAACTAGCTTGCAGAGACATAAGTTAAAGATAGAAACTAATTTTCTTATTCAAGGAAAGGTTGAAGCATATCTCGAGAACGAAGCTGGTGAGATGGAGATGCGCATAATGGAGGCAGGTAATCCTACATGCGATACTTGGACAATACCTACTGATAAGACACATAGAATTTACGCTCTAACAGATATTTATTTAGTAGAAGCGTCAACGCACGATGTTGATGATGTTACGCGGATGGCAGATGATTCTGGGCGTGGAAGTGGTAAGATAGATTCTGAGCACGATCGAGCAAAAGAATGAAAGTATCATATGTTATGAAGATAGGTCCAAAGTATACTTGGCGAGTATTGCGAGGAAAGTTGCGAAGGTTACCGCGTTACAAAGCTTCAAAACCACCACGCGTCGCGTTTTGCTTATGTGGTTTAGTTGGTGGTATAACGGGTAAGGCTGGAGATAATCTAGCAAGTTCTGTGGATGTTCTAAAAATCGGTTATGATCAATATAAGAAACATATCTTTGATAAGAACAATGTGGACGTGTTTGTACATAGTTGGAGTACCGACCTTAAGGCAGATATAAAGAAACTGTACAAACCAAAGAAGTCGCTGTTTGAGACGAATCGGCCCTTCAAGTACCCCTCTTACGCAAAAGGTGAGCCTAGAAGAATCAGCAATCACTATAGTAGGTGGTATAGCACCCAGAAAGCTATTGAATTGAAAGCTAAGTACGAGAAAGAGCAGGGTTTCAAGTATGATTTTGTTATGGTTATTCGCTTTGATTTAGCCCCACAGAAAGATATACTATTTGATCGAATAAATCCTAAGTACTTTTACGCAGCTAACTGGTACAGTAACGCACCTTTATTTGGAGTAATTCCTATAAACGTATTACAAGGATATCCTTATACCGGTATGAGTGGTCTGGCTGATCTTTGGTTCTTTTCAAACTCAAGGTACATGGATAGGTTTGCAAAGTTGTACGATAAGTTGGATGAATATAACAAGCCAGGTAGCTGTCCTTTAGGAAAACAAGGAATATCTAACCATATACTTTCAGGGTATCATCTGCAACAGAGCGGCATAATAAAAGACCTTAGGTTTATCTATAATCAGTATGGACCTAATGAGACGATGCCATTAATCCGAAAGAAATACTTTGGATCTAAAATCTAATTAGTTTTTTAATTGGACTAAGATTTAGTCCTAATCTTTTTTCTATTGCTAACATAATCTTAAGATCATTTTCATCAAATGTTTTTAACAGGAAAATAAAGCTGATGTAAGATCCAACAAACAACATGCCAACAATACCTAACTTGACATACAGGTTAAGTTGTAATACGTTGTAGACAACTTTGATTATAACGATACTCATGATGCTGCTCAGAAGGAACTTTGAGTTTACTTTCCAATCAAACTTTAGTTTCTCAAGTTTCCGCGCCTTACGTAAGAAGAGAATGTTTTGCAATGAAAGTGAGAATGCTGTAGATATTGCTGCACCAGTTATTCCAATAAGTGGTATTAACATCATGTTTAGACCTAAGTTAATTATCGCAGTAATGAAATTTGCTTTAAAGATGTATTTTGTTTTCTTATGTAGTTGTAGTATGCTTTGGCAGAAACCAACAGATACTATGACTAAAAACCCAATGATAAGTATCTGTATGGATGTTGCTCCAAGTGCATATGCATTACCATATACTAACGTAAGAATTGTTTCACCAAAAACTGCAAGTAATAATGCCGCTGGTAGAACTATTCCAATCATCCAGTTTTGTGATTTCTTGAAGAGGTATGAGATACTTTCAGAATCACCTTTTGCGTATCTTTCAGAAATAATTGGCATGAATATTGTTCTGAAAATGTGAAAGAAGAAGATTAGGAAGCGACTCAATGAATATGCAATTGCGTATATTCCCAAGTTTGTTGGATCTAGGAACTTACCAATAACTAAGTTGTCAGTCCAACCAATAAAGTAGTTGAATATTCCTACAAGAAGTAATGGCCAAGAAAAACTAATCCAATCACTCATAAGATATGATTTGACTTTTGACTTTGGGAATCGTATCTTACGTTTGTAGACAGTTGTGCTGTATAAGAACGAAAATACCATTGAAAGTGTGAAGAAAAGTACAAGGTAGTATATGTGTAGGTTAAACAAGAAGATAGTTGCAACTCCGAGCAAGAAGATAAGTGGTTCAATAAAGTTTCTACTTATGTTTTGTTGTAATATTTTACCCTTAGCAAAGAAGATGCCGCTAAAGACCATGTTAATTGCGTAAAATGGAAGTGCAATTGCAATTAAGCGTAAGATTTCTACAAACGCTTCTGGAAAACTAAAGAACGAAGTGAGCATTGGTGCAATTACAAAGATGATGATTGACGCAAGTATCGATAGTATAACTGGAATTTTGAAGATAAGGTCAAGATATCCTGCAAGGTGATCTGGTTCTTTTCGATGTTCGTATATTGGTATGTATCTCGAAGGTCCATGATGTATGCCTACTAAAACAAGTATTCCAAATATACCTAACATTGTCTCAGCTAGAATAAATAGTCCATAATCACTTGGACCAAAGTATCTTGCAGCAAGAAGTTTGGAGATAAAAACAATACCGTATGCAAACATACCAAAGACAAATGAGATTGCAGCTCCGTGCGCTAACTTTTTGAGTGGTTTTAACTCACTGTCCATAAAAAATAGCCTAACAACGCATTATAAGTTTTATTGAACACTGTTATAGAGTTTGGAATTGTTTCAGATATTGTTTAGCAAGTTTAGATTGATCCAGACGTGCAGGAAGTTTCCAAGATGACCATTTCTCCTTGAGAATATATTTTATTAATTCAGGATCTGTCTGAAAAGTTTTACTTGCAAACTTTTTTAGATCTACAATATCTCTTGCTATAACGGGTATGTTACTGTGAGCTGCTTCAGATATGGTTCTAGGAAATCCGTCAGTTAGTGATGGATGTAATAGTAGATCTGACGCACGTAGATAGTAAGTTGTTTTTGCAGGAGGTAGTTGGCCTAATAGGTGTACGTTTTTTCCACCAACTTGCATAAGTTTTTCATTGTAGCTTTCGCAGTCAGTACCAATAAAGATAAAGTGGATGTTTTTATTGTGTTTGATAACTTGTGGAATAATGTTAACAAAAGTATCCATTCCTTTGTACTTTTCTAATGCACCAATGTATATAATGTATTTATACTTTGGATTTAAACCAAGTTTCTTTCGTAATTGGTTCTTGTTTTTAGTTGGTTGATATAACTGCATATCAGTTGGTTGTAAAACTATCTCTATCTTTTTAGGATCATAACCGTATCTGATAAGTTCTGCTTTCTGTTTACTATTCATACAGATGATTCGGTCAGACCCTAGGATCATTCGCATAAACCAATGACATACAAAGTAGGTTAATATTTTTTTGAAACCTTTCTTTAGTTTGTAGTTTTCAAATCCAGATCCAGATAATCTAACTAATGTTTTTATGCCAAACAGCTTTCCAAAAAAACCAATTAACGGTCCTTGTACATCGGGTCTTTGTAGTGAACAAAGAATGTCTGGACGTTGTCTTCGACAATACTTGTATAAGTTTAAGATGTCTCGAATGAAATAAGTTAGCTCACCTTTTGCAGAAAGTTTAGAATAGTTTTTGATTTTGTATGTTTTAGTAAGGCGTGTATCTTTACCATAATAACTAATCAAGTCTAAATCAAATTGTTTAGAAAGTATCTTACCAATGTAGTAATAGTTACTCGAGTATTCTTCTCGTGGTCCGATAGTACCTATTTTCATTTTTTAGCCACAACTATAAAGTTGGGAGTTAGAAGTTTTGTAAGATGTATGTAGGATATCGACTGTATCCAATAAGTCATTAGTTTTAGCTTTAATGTTAGTGCGTTCTTTCTCGCACGTTTACATGCAGATACTATTGATGCGTATCTATCTATCTCAACAACTTCATATGTATGTTGATAATGAGGTATTGAAACATACGTTTTAATTGTTGTGAAACCTTTGAACAGATCTTTGATCTCGGCGTTGTAGATTAATCTGTGAAAGTAATACTTACCTCGGAAGGTTTGTGATAGCATGTTGGCTAGACTAAATGGTAGTAATCCAAGTAAAGGTGCGTGATTATGCGGTTCACGTATCCAGAAAGGTGGGAAGAATCTATTTTCAGTTCCTACTAAAAGTAAACCATTTTTCTTAAGAACGCGGTGCGCTTCAAGGATAGCATTGATTTGAGATTGTCTTGGCGTCATTTTTTCACTACTACAACCAACCCATTCAATAACACCTGTTGTGTTAACAACATCAACGGAGTTGTTCGCTAGTGGCAGATTTAGTGCGTCCCCAATTTCTGCAGAAACATTTTTCTTACGACTTTCTTTAACACGTTGTTTTACAACATCAACATTATCTTGTGAGATATCTAAAGCAATAACTTTCTTAAACTTACTTGCAAATGAGAGTGCGAGTGCACCCCAACCACAGCCAAGATCAACGATCGTTTTTGTCTTACTATCTGTTTGTTTGCAAATGAAATCAGATAGTAACTTACCTCGTTTTAATCCCAGTTCTAGTGATTCAAACTCACCGTTGTTTTGTCTAAGTTTTTTTAGAAGTTGTTTTATTAATCTTAAGAATCTAAATCGTAGGTAAAAGAAAATTACTTTGTTTTTAATACCAGTTCGTTTTTGTTGTAGTTGTAATGAACGAAGTAAACTTAGTATTCTATAGAATGTTAGTTTATCTCTATCGATATCGTTTCCATAGCCTTTCAGAAATGCTTCAACACAAGCGTTTAAGTAATGTGTATTTCGGACAAGTTCGATGTCATTAAGTTTCATATAACTTAGATATATGCTGTTCACGAAAAAGCTAATGTCGTAATAGATGGATCTAGTCTGAAGATATGGTGGAAGATCAATAAATGTGACCTTGTTTTTGTCTACTAGAACGTTCCAGATGGAAATGTCCCAATACGCAGTTTTTATGTGTTTGTTATCAACATATTTACTGTAGTTGTTTTTTATCGTACTTTTTAGTCTATCTGGAATATGTAATCTACGTAGAACCTCAAAATCATCTGTGTCGTTGCGTGTCTTTGACGATACTTTATCATGGAAAAGTCGCAGTTTTTTACCAATTTCGCTAAAAACATCAATCTTAATCTGATCTCCATCTAATAATGTGTGTTTGATCGGATCTCCTGCTACAAACTTTGTTATGAAAATCATATCTTTTTCTGAGAAATATACGGGTTCAGGTACTGGAAAACGTACACCTAGCGTCTTTCTTACCTGTTTGAGTGTATCGAATTCGCCTTTGAATAGTTTCTTTATATCGTTTTGATCGATGTTTTTTAGTATATCGGTGAGATGCGCACCTTTTTTTAGGACGAACCTTTCGACATTTCCATCCAACTTACCTTCAAAAATGATGATTCGAGAGTATCTGCTAGGGTAAAAAGAGCGAATGAGCTTGAAGTCACGTATACCTGCGTGCTTTATGACTCGTTCTAGATAGACCATTGTAGTTATTCTTAAATAGCAAAAAGTTTTAAAATTTGTTATCATTGATTAAAGATAATGGCTAAGAATGACTCTTTTAAGATCTTGCTAACGCGTCCGCCAGCGGGCAAAATGGACGATAGTTTTTCAAGAAAGCACGTTTTTCCACCGTTAGGTCTCGCATATCTCGCTGCATACATAGAAGATACTGACTTTGTTGTTAAAATCATGGATCCTTTTGTGGAAGGCTGGACATTTACGCAGACTCAAGAGAAGATAAATGCGTTTGAACCGGACTTAGTGGGTATTAGTTTCACTACAGAGAATCGTTTTGAGGCATTTCAGATGGCTAAGGTCGCAAAAAAAGCAGCACCAAACGCAGTAGTTGTCGCAGGTGGACCACATCCCTCATTAACTGTAATGGATACATTGACGAATATCCCTGAGATCGATATTATTGTTATTGGTGAGGGAGAGGTTACCTTTCGTAAACTTTGTGAGACGCTAGATACGAAAGGAGATTTGTCTAAGGTAAACGGTATTGCTTTTAGAAAGGATGGTAAGATAAAAGTTAATGAACGTGGTTCTTATGTTAAGAATATCAATAAGCTTTCTAGACCTGCACGACATCTGTTACCAATGAATAAGTACTCAGGTTTATTGGACTTAGATGATCGACAGGTACCTGCTGAAAGTATAATGACGAGTCGGGGTTGTCCAATTGGTTGTTACTTTTGCGCTACTACTAAGATGAGTGGTGGTGTGTTTAGAGCACGAAGCGCTAAGAACGTTTTCGATGAGATTAAATTTATAGTAGATACATACGGTCGTAAGAACTTTTGGTTTTTTGACGACGCGTTTACCTGGGATTTAGATCGAGTTGTTGATATCTGTGATCGAATAATTAATGCTAAATTGAATATCAATTGGGTTTGCCAATCTCGAGTAGATGTACTTACAAAAGAATTGCTTCAGAAGATGAGTGATGCTGGTTGTGTTCAGCTTAGGTTTGGAGTAGAATCAGGTTCACAAGAGATCGTAGATAAGGTTGTTCGTAAGAAAATAACTTTAGATAAAGTTGAACAAGTCTCTAGATGGTGCGAAGAAGTTGGTATACAGGCGCATGCAAGTTTTATTGTAAGTCATGATGGTGAGACCTATGTTGACGCAAGAAAGACTATGACTTTGATGAAGAAGTTAGAGAAGATTGGTACTCGAACATCTTACATGATCTTAAAAATTTATCCAGGAACTTTAGTAGCGTTACTCGCTAGAAAGAAAAATATAGTTCCACCAGATTTTACGTGGACAAAACACTACGATGCAGGCGCAATACATAAGATGCCGTTTCTGTTAGGTAACGTACCTTACTATCAAGATAAACTTACTTTGAATCAGATTACTTCCCTAGTTTTGGAATGGGCAGAGATGCGTAAGATTGTGATGTGGAAACGTATTCCTTCGATCTTGTTAAGTCTACGTGATATCAATGACGTTCGTAATGTATTTTCGATCGGCAAGTCATATGTTAGGAATAAGTTGAGGTTTTGATATGAAAGTTTCTTTGTTTTACCCACCAGTTAAATCCCGATCTGAGATCAAAGAACAGATCAACCCACCAATTGGTATACTATACATTGCTTCTAATCTTCTTGAGAAAGGACACAAAGTTACATTTCATGATGGAATAATCGAGGACTTGGATGTAGAAAAGTTTAAGCAGATCTTGTTGAAAGAGCGACCTGATTATGTAGGCATTGGTTTTGTATCGATTCTACGAAATGCCGGGTTTGAGTTTGCAAGAGTTGCAAAAGAGATACTACCAAATGTTAAGGTTGTTATTGGTGGTGTACATACGAGTATCTTTCCAATAAAAGTTTTAGAGAAGTACGACTTTATTGATTATATTATCTACAACGAGGGAGAGGTTACTTTTGCTGAGTTGATTAAGAAAGGACCGCGTGGAACAAAAGGCGTATGTTACCGAAAGGGCAAAAAGGTTGTTATGAATCCACCTCGAGATCCAATAAAGGATTTAGATGCACTACCAAAAGTACGTTGGGATTTGTGTAACATGAAGAAGTACATTAAGAACACAAAAGAGTCTGGCGCAGATTATTTAGTGTACCCAAACTTTGGTATTATTACTAGTCGTGGTTGTCCTGGAAGATGTACGTTCTGTGCATCACAAAAACTTTCTATTAATGTTCGAAGACATTCTCCAAAATATGTTTATAATTTAGTGAAAGAGTTGCGAGACAAATATGGAATAAAAGACATATACTTTTTGGACGATACATTTGCATTAGATATTAATTGGTTAAAGGAATACAGAGATCTGTTACAGAAGAAACCTTTGGATGTTGTGTATAGTGGACAGCTTCGTGCAAATACTTCTGACGAAGTTTTGAAGTTGTTAAAGCAGATAGGTTTCTATCTAGTTAATGTTGGTGTTGAATCTGGATCACAAAAAGTGCTTAACTCTATGCGAAAAGGTATTGTTGTCAATCAGATACATCAGTGTATTGAGACAGCAAAGAAAGTTGGTTTGATGGTTAAAGTCTATCTTATCTTTGGAGATGTAAGTGAGACTAAGGAGGATATTCAGAAAACTGTTGCACTTGTAAACTCGCTACCAATAGATGAGTTTGTCTGGGGTCGGTTGATGTTCTTGCCTGGAAGTGGCGTTGCATATAACAAAGGAATACCCGATGATTGGTGGTTTAAGAACAACTATATACCGTTCACAGAAAACTTTGACCCTGCTTTGATTAACTACGCATGGTTTTTAATGAGTGTAAATAGTTTCTTTAGACAGACAAAGTTTAAGTCAAAACTTAATCATAAACCTTGGATCCTTGCAGCAATAGAACGTCTGTTGATCATTGGCGGGTTAGGAATTTTCATCAATAAGATTCACTTTAAGACAAAGTTTAGATATGATTTACTTGCTTACCTATTTTTACCAATCGGCATTATTCTAACTGCGACAGGTATCAACAAGAAGTTACTGGAGTTCTTCTTAGGTATTAAGTACGGACAGAAACAGTCTATCTATTTTGATAAGGATAAAGATATTTTTAGAGACAACTTATCTGCCACTGCTTAGTCCACTCCTTAAGCATTAAAAGTGACCATATAACATGACAGTAATCTCGTTTTCCTGCTAGATGTTTTTGGAGTATGCTTTGAACAAACTCTTGGTTTACATAGGGAATCTCTGATAGTTCGCTTTGTACAAAGTCTTTGAGTTCGTTTCTAAAGTAATGTTTTATTGGAACACCAAAACCTTGTTTCTTTCTATTGATGATTTCTTTTGGGAGTATTCCAACCATAGCTTTCTTGAGAATATGTTTCTTAATCTGTCGATGTATCTTAATATTTGGTGGTATCTTTGCACTAAACTCCACTAAATCATGATCTAGGAAAGGAACCCTTGTCTCAAGACTGACTGCCATAGATGCACGATCAACTTTAGTTAAGATTTGTTCTGGAAGGTACAACTTTAGATCTGCATGCATGACGTTGTTTAACTTACTGTATTTGAAGTAGGGTTTGTATGCGTTGTATGTGCCCGTAACGTTAAGTTTCTCAAGGTCTGTATGATTTAATATCGAACGCAGACGTGCATATAGTTCGGAGTCGGAAAGTTTCTCATTACTTATTAGGTGTTGTAATCTATCTCTAACATGTTTATCTCTGATAAAGTTAAGTGGAAGTTTAATAGCAGACCTTGCAAACGCGGGAAGTGATCGCTGTAATCTTAATGTATTGAATTGCGTGTGCCAGTCATATCCACCAAAGAGTTCATCACCACCATCACCACCTAAACAAACTTTAACGTGCTTTCTAGCAATCTTTGATACAAAGTATGTAGGTAACATCGAGTAGTCTGCTAAAGGATCGTCATAATAATATGCGAGTTCTGGAATAAGTTTCTGAACATCTTTCGCTGAAAAGTACTTTTCATGATGATCCGTTCCAAACTTATCTGAGACTTTTTTTGCATAAGGTGCTTCATTAAATTCATCATGATCAAAACCAATGGAAAACGTCTTTAGATTATCTTTATGTTTTTTAATCATCGCAACAATCGCGCTGCTATCGATACCGCCTGATAGAAATGCACCTACAGGAACATCTGCAACCAACCGTTTCTTAGTAGCTTCTTCCAGTAACTCTTTGATATTAGTTGTGTAATAATTAGGTGAGTGTGTTTCTGTTTGTCTAAAGTCGACATCCCAGTATCGTTTAATGACTAATCGTTTACTAAACGTTAGGTGAAAACCTGGCTGAAGTTTATAGATGTTTTTTAGAATGGTTTGTTTTGTCGGAGTAAAACCATATGTAAGATAATGATTAAGTGAATGCCGATCTACATTACGTGCAACGGCAGGGTCTTGTAAGATTGCTTTAAGTTCACTAGCAAAGATGAATTTAGTATCGTCCCAATAATAATAAAGTGGTTTTATACCAAGACGATCTCTCGCTAAGAAAAGTACTTTCTGTTTTGAATTCCATATAGCAAATGCAAATTGCCCATTAAACTTTTTTACACAATCATTACCATATTCTTCATAAGCATGAATAATAACTTCAGCATCAGTGTCTGAGTTAAATCGGTGTCCATTTTTTATTAGAGCTGAACGTAACTCTTTGAAGTTGTATATCTCACCATTAAACGTAAGCCAGATAGTACCGTCTTCATTACACATGGGTTCATTACCTTTATCACTGAGATCGATAATGCTTAGACGTCGATGACCTATACTGACCTTTTTATCGGTGTATAAACCAAAAGTATCTGGACCACGATGTTCAAGTGCGGAAGTCATCTGTCTAAGTAGTTTTTTATCTTCCCAGTTAAATCCGCATATTCCACACATAGTATTACCTAATTACTGATTTGTCATAGAGGTGTTTCGGGTTTTTATTGAACTTGTTATTCTTTACACCTCTAAATGTTATTGCCCAATCTGGAGCAAGGTATGTTCTGACAAATTGTATGTTTCGTATCCATTCTTTCTTCTCCCAACGCAAGTCTTCATTAATATATATGCCCATATCTTTGCACCAAGAATATATCTCAGGATAGGTATGGTGTGTTGCGATCGGCGCACTATACCAATCATACATTATCGAGACGTTTGGTTCCCATCTAAAGAACAGGTTACCGAACTTTTCAATATACTTACCTGCATGTTCACAACTTACTGCAAGGAACTTTGATAATTTGATTAATTCAGGTATCGACATTTTAGTTGTAAACTTACGTAAGAACCAATCATTAAACTCCCAAAGTACGTTACTTTTGTGATAGCAGGTAATTGAGACGTGCTTGTTCTGCTTCAAGGGTTTTAGAATACAACTAAGCGCTCGTTTTGCATCACCAGTGTGATGAATTACGCCGATTGAAAATGCATAATCAAATACGCTTTCTTTGAACGGAAGGTTGAATATATCTGCCTGTATGATATGGACCTTTCCGAGATGTTTTGTGTTTTTATACGCAGATTCTACTCCCGGACCTAGATCGAAACCAAATACTTCCGCACCACATTTACGTGCTTGGTAGGTGTATCGACCATTACCACAACCAGCATCTAAGACAAGCTTACCTTTAAGTTCTTTAGACCTAAGCAATGTTTTTTCATGAAAGATCTTCTTTTCAAAAGTTTCATTATAGACTTTATCTTCGAAACCATGTCGATTAAAGTGGGTCCATTCATAACCAAAGAACTTTACAGTTTCTTCTTTAAGTTCTCGTAGACTTTCTTCAGGTAAGAATCGCGGTATGTAGTTTATGATTTTGTATTGAATCTTACATTTTGGGCAGGTTAGCGTACCCACCTTAACGCCATCTTTATCTTGGCTAACGATTTTTAATCTGAAGTCAACACCACAACGTTTGCATTCGATAAAATCTAAGAGTCTTTTTCTCATGAGGATGAGCTCCTTTTTTAATTTATAAGTATTTATGCAATCAAACCTAACAGCTTATTTTCAACATAATCTGCCAGGTGCGCTAGACGCCGTTCCGCGTTAACAAAAGTTTTACCTCTTTTTCCCATCGCAGTCCGCTGCCTTTTACTTCTAAGCAACTGATCAATGGCGTCGGAGAAAGAATCAACATCATGGTTTACACAGAGACCACACTTAGTTTTGTTGACGATCTTTCTTTGTTCGTCATTAAAGTTGTTACATACAACGGGAAGACTTGCATTCATGTAATCTACAAGTTTGAGGAGCGAGTTCATCTTAAAGATAAAGACAGGTGGTAGATATGTTAACCCAATATCTGCTGCAGTAAGATAGTTTTGCACCTGCTTTCGAGGAACTCTGCCAGTGAATACGACATTGTCCTTAATACCTAACTTACGAACGTACTTCTTGTAGTCAACAATGTCTTGCCTATTTAGGCCTGCGCCAACAACCATAAGTTTGAGATCTGGATGCTTTTGAGTTAGTTTGGATACAACATCAAACATAAAGTACGGATTTCTACTTTTGATTAAGGTTCCTAGATAGACGAGCGTCTTTCCGGTTAGGTTATACTTCTTTTGTATCTGCTTTACAGCGAGTTTGTTTGGCTTAAGATTTGTATCTGCACCCGACGGAAGTGAGAATGTTTTTGATGATCGTAATTTAGTTTTAACTAAGTAGTTTCTCATTGTATCACTCATGGCGAAAACTAGGTCAGCTTTTTTGAGAACGTGGTTACGAAGTTTTAGTGATAGTGTACCTGCAATATAGTTTGTAAGTTGGTTCCCATATAATCCTTTTTTAGCGAAGTAGATAGTTTCATCTGATTTAAGATGTGAGAGTTTGTATACAAAAGGAATGTTGAGTTTGTTAGCAAGGTGCGAGGCGTATAGGCCCATTATTGGATCGTTTCTGACAAAGACAAGGTCAAACTTTTGATTTACAAAAGTGTGTGTTAGATTGTGAAGAGTTACTGTGAGATTAAGGTATTCAGAAAGTAGGTTTGGTTTAGTTGGTATGACATAGACTTTGTTTTTGTTCCAAGTTTTAACGGTTAGTCTATCAACTTGTTCGGATAACATCACCCAGATAATTTCATGACCTTTCTCTTTGAAGATCTTAGTGTAAACTTCTTCTAGAAAGACATGTTCAGTAGGATACTTTTGATCAACGAGCATAAGTATTTTCATAAGTAGTTGTAACCTTTTTCCAATCAAACTTTTTGATTTGTTTTTTAATCTTTTGTGGATCAAACTTCTTTGTTAATGCTTCAGAAAGCGCTTTGATATAATCCCCATCGTGTTTTACAAGTATCCCCACGTCTTTTGTGACCAAGTCAATCGTGCCGTTTTCTTTTGTAGCTACAATCGGTTTACCACATGCCATGGCTTCCATAACTGTTCCAGGTAGACCTTCTCCAAGTGATGGTAAGAAGAATACATCACATGCGGAATAAAGATCAATAACATCTTTTCGTTTACCTAAAAAGATAGCATTCGCAAGGTTTGTCGCAGAAGTTTCTAGTTTGTTACGTAGATATCCATCTCCTACAATCAAGAAAGTAACCTTTGGCAACGCTTTAGCTGCCTGTAGAACGATGTCTGCGCGCTTTCGTTCAGTTAACATACCAACAAATAAAGCAACTTCAGTGTTCGCTTTAATCTTAAACTCCTTGCGGATTCTTTGGCGTCCTTTTTGTGAGTGTTTGATCGCATCTAGATGAATCCCTGTATGTATGACTTTGAACTTTTTTCGTAGGAACGTAGGAAACTCCTTTCGAATGTGTTGTGTATATGTTGTGCAAGTATCTGGCAGGTTAAAGATAACTCTACCTAGTGTGTGAATGTATATCTTAAAGAAAGTTGTAACTCCACGTTCTGGTGGGAAATAGTTGTATCCAACAATCCCATCAGTTGTAAGAACTAGTTTGCATTTCTTGTTTATGAAGGGTCGTAAGATCAAAGGCAGAAGTGGATATGGATAGTAGTATTCCCATATGTGTAATACGTTGTTTTCTTGCAGTGCGCGTACAGTTTTCTTTATCAGATCAAATGGATCCGGAAAGGCGAACCTAAAGCGCAGCCAGTATCTTGATCGAATCGGAAGAAGTTGAATGTTCTTATGTTTAAGTTTCTGATTAAAGTGGAACTTTGTATCTATGTTTCCTTTACTTGGGAAGAGAATCGATACTTTATGACCTTTTTCAGCATATATTCTTGCTAACTCCACAATCGGCCGTCTAAAAACAAGCGTGGGGTTTACAAAGCATATGTTTTGCATATATTCACTGCAAGCTAAAAACACTTAAGAACATTTCTCTATAGGAGTGAATATGTTAATTCCGACAGTAAAGCCAGTAGCTTCTGTTGCAGATTTGTACGCACGAAAACGTGTTTCGTTATCTAAGTTATTTAGGCAAAACTATTACTGGACAGGTTCGGGATCTGCTGCGATCTATCTTGCGATAAAGTCTTCAGGCGCCAAGCGAGTTGCAGTACCTGCATTTACCTGTTACATTGTTGTTGATGCTATTCGAAAAGCAGGTGCAAAACCGATCTTTTACGACAGTGGTATAGTCGCCACGCTTTCAGACGTGAGAAAGGCATTGGTTGAAAAACCAGACTTACTTATCGTAGCATACAACTTCGGACTTGTTCCAGATAGTGATAAGCAGATACTTGCAGTGTGTAGAAACGCAAAAGTACCTGTACTAGAAGACTGTGCCCATGCATTTGGTTTTGGTCAGAATGCAGACTTTACAATCTATAGCTCAGGGATCGCTAAGAGTGTTGGTTATTATGGTGGTTTCTTAGTATCAAAGAAACCGTTGGTGTTAGAAAGACTACCTACGCTTCGATTTGATAAAGAGCTCATGTTTACAATAAAGGTTTTACTCTCACAGATAATGTTGAATCGACACAGCTATAGATTTGCTCAGAAACTGGTTAAGAAAAGTATTGATAAGTATCCTGAAGCTAAAGTATATGCTATATCTCGCTTTGGAAAACGAGTTGTGTTGAATCAGTTAGTTCGTTTTAATCAGATACAAAAGATTCGAAGTTGTAACTTTGATCTTGTAGCCGCAGTAAAGTCTGTTGTTAGAACCAAGAAAAGATCTAATCTTTATCTTGTGTTACAAACTAAGAAACGAGAGTGGTTAATTAAGCAATTAAGATTGCGTGGTGTTGAGATTCAACCTGCAAAGAGTTTCTTTAATCTCGGTGGACCAAAGTATACGAAGGCAACACGTGCAGAAAAAGAGCACCTAGCGTTTTCACTTTATCGCTCAGAAGAAGATATGGGGGTTGTTGCAGATGCAATTAAAGCTGTTGAAAGAAGACTGTAAGGAATGGCGAGAGTTCTTGAAAGATACTGAACATCTTATCATACATACACCTGAATGGAAACAGTTTATTGAAGCTACATTTCCCAGAACAAAAGCAAAGTATTATGCTTTGGAAAGTCAAGGTAAGATTAAGTTTCTTTTTCCAACCTTTCACACATTTGCATCTTTTCTTCCAAATAAATCTGCAGCTTTTATTGAGTATGGCGGTCCAATTGGTAAAGCAAATAAGCGTCAGTTTAATCAGATAAAAGAAAGACTCCCCGAGAATATTGAGATTCGTCAAGGACTATGCAACGACATACTTCGCAAGAACTTTGTTGAGGTAAAGGCGTTCAAGCGGTTTGTTCTACCACTTAAATCTGAAGATGAGCTCTGGAAACATATACATAAAGCTAAGCGAAAAGCAGTACGAATGGCGGAGAAGTCAGGGGTTACAGTTAAAGACGTTCCAAAGAAAGACCTACCTGAACTTTACTATATGTATCTTAAGGCCATGAAGGTGTTTGGATCTGCACCTTTTTCTAAGAAGTACTTCGAAAATTTTTATACGTACTTTATTGATAAAAATATGGGACGAATGCTCGGTGCGTATTACGATGGAAAACTTGTTGCAATACTTTCAGGATATATGATTGGTAAGCGTATACATATTAATATGAATGTTTCAGATACGAAGTACCTGCAGTTTAGACCAAATGATGCGTTGCACTGGGAGTTTATTCGATGGGGTTGTAGTAAAAAGTACAAAGTATTTGATTTTGGAGCCGCAAGAGTTGGGAGTGGTCAGTTTTCATTCAAAAAGAAATGGAAAGCTGAACTTCATGATCTAAGTAACTTTTATTTTAAGAAACCAAAAATCGGACTAGATGTTTCTAGTCCCTTATTTAAAATACCAATCGTTATTTGGAAAATGACGCCATTACCTCTCGCAAAGTTAGTTGGTCCGCTTTTGAGAGAGACTGTTCGGATTTAGTTTGATGTAGTCATTACATGTAATGAAGTTAAGTTCGTGTTTTTTAGTCATGTTTTCGAAGATCTTCCAAGCTCGTTCTCCACGGTTTCTGTAACTTGCTAACCATACATCTGGTCGAATCTTGTTACTTGGAAGCCGATCTAAAAACTCGTGAAGATGCATATAAACCATATAGGGTTGTTTTGATAGACTAGGTGTAAAGAATGGGTGGAAAAGTCGTGCATAAGATAAACCTGCAGGTATTCTGAACATAGTAAAGTTTGGAATTGGTAACTCTACAAGCCCATTATGTCTTACTACAGGTTTATCGTTAGCTAACTCATTATATCTTCCAGGAAACCAGCTTGCAATTGTCGAGGAGTTGTAAGTATACTTGTATCGTTTTAGTACGTCAGACAGACCGGCAACACGTATACCTGCAGGTGCTCGAAATCCTTGTACGTTACATCCTAGTCGGTCTAAAACTTGTTTAGATTTTTTAACTTCTTGTTCAAGTTCATCGAAGCGTATATTGTTAAGATGTCTATGCGTATGTGAATGACTTCCAATCTCATGTCCTCGTTTAACTATCTGTTTGATTTGTTTTGGAAACTTCGTAGCAAGATCACTGACAACAAAAAACGTTGCTTTAGACCTGTTTTTATCTAATAGGTCTAAGAAACGGGGAAGTACTTTCTTGATGGCGTCAGTGTTGGTAGTATCCCAATCACGTTCTAGGTCAATAGTTAGTATCACGTTGCGCATAATCTGCTAGATGTGACACAATTTATATAAATTATGAAAGTGCACTACAGTTATGAGAAAGATCCTAACTTTACTAATGTTATTATGTGTTATGGGCTACGTTAGTGCACAAACTCCTGAAGCAATAACTGTTCGAGATGTAACTTTTATGGAGACAACTAACTATCAAGGAGATGTTTTAGTTATGTCGGGGTTAGATTCATATAATTGGGGGAAGCAGTTAGGTTATCTCGGTGTAAAGGGGTATGCTGATAAGCCTACGAAAGTCCCAGGTACTCTTGGACTAAGACTTGTACCGCTTAATGATGACGGATCTTTTTGTAAGGTAAATCTACCCTGTTCTTGGGAGGAGCAGAAAGTCACCATTGAAGCAGACGATAACCTATATCATGCGTATCTCCCAGCAGGAGATTCATATAACACACCACTTTACTTTTATGTTGCAGTGGGTGGTTCAACCTACTGGGCAAAAAGTGGACATACAGAAGGTCCGAATTCACATATTGATCTAAGTTTTGAAAAGGCGATTAGTGGTGATCACCTTGCTCGCGCAGATCCAGACCAGTTTTTTGATGAGATCCCCGCACCTTCACCTGAGCCAGATAGAAAGTTAGTTGTAGAACCAGTTAATCGTTCACAAGATGTACCTGAAGGTAGTTTTTCGATTGATCATAATGTTTTACTGACCTTGTTCGTAGTTATTGCAGTAATAGTTTTATTGTTTGTAACTATTCGTAGAAATACTAAACCAGACGTAGACGTATCAACAAAAAAGGTTTCAGTAAGTAAACGTAGAAGGGTAAATAAGAAAAAGTCCCTGAAGAATTAATTAGCAGTTGAGATTTTGTGTGAAGTTACTTGTAACTTGTAGATCTTTTGATTTAAGTGATATAGTATAGTTGTATGGCGCCTGTCCTCCTAGCGAAGTGCAGGTGAGTTTAAACTGACCACCATATATCTGTTCAAAATGTGAGCAAAGACTGATGTTCCCAATACAGTTCCCGTTTGCTAAAACCATATTTTTTATGTTATCCAGTTCGGTTCTTGAGCTGTCCTCGAACATAATAGCCGAACTTTCACCAATGGTTAAGAAGTAAGTCATAAGTGTGAACATAGCAATAGCTATTATGACTATACTGATAATGAAGAACTGACCTTTTTTACTTTGCATCTTCTTTAATTAGCATATAACATATGATTGTTGGAATTGCTGCCAGACCTCCTACAAGGAATGATACTTGTATACCATATGTGTCCATGATATAACCTGCAATAAGTAGTGCTATTACACCACCTGTTGAAGTGACTAAGCTTTTAATTGAGTCAACAGTTGCACGTATCTTTGATGGAATGTGCTTATGTAAAAATGCATCTTTAACTGGGTATGTCATTGAACGTCCAAACACACCACCATAAAACAACATTATTGCGATTAGTGGGGATGTTACAAATGATATTGTGATGAAAAGGCTCCCAATGATTAAATCGTTGAGTATTAATGCAGCTTTATTCGATTTTAGAATGGTAGCAAAGTAGTTACTTGAGCTAGCGCCAATTGCACCAATTATTGCAGCACCTGCAAAAAGTATACCAAAATTTTCTAGTGGTATGTTGATCTCTTGGAAGAAGGGTTGCCACACCAGTCCAGCTATTGCGAAGAATGCGCTAAAGAATGCAGATAGAACTAGTAAGAATAATGTTCTTTGAGCGAAGATAAGGCCAAAACCTTGCCGAGCAAAACCAAACGTGTCTTTCATTGCAGTTCGTATGTTCTCCGCAGGTTTAATTTTTTCAGGTTCACCAAAGAAAACTATAAAAAATCCTGCACTGATTAGTGCACCACCCTGTACATACCAGAGATAACTCATGTCGAGGTATTTTACAATCGCACTTGCAGCAAGCAACGCAAAAAAGTTACCCATTAATCCTATGCTTGCAACTCTACCAAACGCAGGTCGTATTAGTTTACTTCGTTTCTTTTCCTTAAGAAAGTCAACGAGGTATGCTGCATCAGCACCACTTGAAAACGTGTTGAACGCAGACATACTAAATAGTATTATTATGATGAAGAGAAACTTATTTGTCGACGGAATAAGTAGCGATAAAAAACCTCCTGCAAAAAGACCGATTGCAATGGAGATTCTTCTACCAAACTGATCCGCTACAGCACCAGTAGGTACTTCAAAGATAAGTGGCGCAATTAAGCTGACCGCAACAATAAGTGATACTTGTTGAAAGCTGAATCCTAATTCAGTGAAGTATATTACAATGTATGCTGCAAATACTCCTGCAAGTGATTCAATAAAGAAGAAGGTGTAGAAACGTTTCAAAAGACTGAATTCCGACTTTAATTCTGATTTCATATGCGCCTCCATAGATATAGTCTTACTGAACTAACTGATTCGTTGTTATCTATCGTTGTGTAAAATACACTGACAACATTGTTTTGAGTTGTAGCATTTATAGACGAACATTCTGCGTAACTCGTACTGCTTACAGTGCCAGCAGCAACTGGGAAACATCCCGTATCGTTGTAAAGTTCTAAGTCATATTCAGTAGAGTCATCTAGACTTGCATCAATATATGTGTTAATCTCTGTAAAGTTAGATGTGTTGAGTTTTCCATGGTAGTCTAGATTCTTTAGTACGTACCAACCACTTTCTTTTAGATCTTGGTTTTGCTTGTAGCTGAATACTGTTTGCTCAGATTCTAGATAACCGCTGAGTATGATAAATATGATAATGATCGCTAACGCAAGTTCGATAAAGTATGCATATCCTTTCTTACCTATCGCCAACTTATCACCTCGATCTTAACTGGGACGAACTCATTAGAATTCTCAACAAGACCTGTACGTTCTATCTCACAGAAACTTTTCTTTTTGTCAGTATCTCCACTTGACCCAAACTCGTTATTTAGAATCGTTTGATTAGTTAAGTATATAGGGAATGTTTTTCCAAGAGTCGTGTTTTTGAAGTACATATCTTTGATAAAAATCATCTGAGGTAATGTTGTTGTTGTTAGGTTTATACAATCTAAATCACCGCCATTTACTAACCAGTTTAGTTTAACTGTATCACCATCAGAGTTAGTTGTAGTAGTATTGCTATCCACGATCTCTCTTGATCCCGAGTCACAATCTGCTGCAGTAATTGTTGTGAATGGAAAGAACAAGTTTAGTGTCAGGTCCGCACCTGAAGAGTTACTTCCAGCATATACTACTAGACTATCGTTCTGTCTAAGTAAGAATACTCGTGCATCATACTGGTCAGGTAATGTGGTCGGTGTTGTATCATTTGTAGTATTTATTGCGTATGCACTATAACTTATTCTAAATGGAATAGATAGGTTCGCATCTGTTGAGATGTTATAGTATCCCAAAGTTTTCGCTCGTTGAATTTTATTGTAATCTATCTCTAGTTTGTTTCCATTAGAGAAACCAAGTACATTTAGATTAGTGCTAGAATCCCAGTTTGTTTGGTTACCTTGGAACTCTAAAAATTGTATTGCAATGGTTTCAGCTTGTGAGCAAGCAATCTGTTCCCTTGATTTGGAGACCTCACTTGGAAAAAGTCTTAGATAAGAATACATTAAGATTATTGTTATGATTACAAAGAATAATAAAACTATTATGAACTCGATTGTATTCTGTCCTTTTTTCATGCTGGTTAGATAACATTTATTGTGCTAACTGTCGTCTGTTTTTCGTCCTTGTACTCTACAGACATTATTATTTTATAACTACCTTTTTGTGTTGGCGCGACAATTGTTCTTTCAAATTCTCCAATATTGTCGATGAATAAAGTAAGTATCTCTTTCTGAGGTGTTATGATAGTTACTGTTGCACCACTTGCTGGAGCAGACTCGTAGTATGCTTGACCATTGATTATGATCTTATCACCTCCAACAACCGTACTTGGGTAGATTGTTGCATCCAGACTTAGACTGGATGGGAATATGAATACGAAGAAGCAGAATACTCCTACTGATAACATAATGATTACGTGCTTGAAACCTGCGATAAGTTTTTCTTCAGATATCTGACCTGCAATGATACCTGCACAGATACTTTCAACAATAACCATCATGAAAAAGAGGTTCTTGAAGTACTCTAAAGAAAGTTCTTCTCCTGCATTTTGCATACTGATACCGCTGAAGATACCCATCTTTTGTATGAATAGTATTGGCGCAAGGATCTTGAATAGACCGATGATAACTCCGACAAAGACAAAGTAAACTGCGTACATAATAATAATCTGTTCTTTCATTACAGATTTCTTTTCAGACTCCATCTGTTTTAGTAAGGTAACGTCTTCAGCTAGAGAGTTTAATGTTACTTTGATGTCTCCACCGGTGTGGAAACTTTCTAAAACAATGTTATTGATTCTACGGATAAGTTCGCTTTTAGTTAGGAGCGCAGTAAACTTTTGCCAGGCTTTCGGAAAGGGTGTACTCCAACTTAACCATATGTTAAGTTTGTTTATGTATTTAGATAGCGCACCATAATCTGAATCTGAACTTGTTTGAATTGCTTGAGGTAGCGTCATACCTGCGGACGCATTCTGTGCAATGTCACGTAAAAAGTTTGGGTACTCTTCTTCCGCCTTTTTTATCTCCTGAAATGCTAAAAAGTTAATTGCAATATATGGCGCAATGATCAAGATGATACCTAATGCTGAAACCGCAATGATTGTCGTACTTGCTGCACCAACAAAGTATGCTGCGAGAGAGACAATTAATGGAACAGGTAAGAGCGCGATTAATAGGTAAAACTTTTTATGCCCTTTTGGTTTTGTTGGAATGCTATCTTTCTTTTTCAATCTTCAGCCCCCCACGGCGATGAGCTCTTTATTATTAGTAAGAATACTGCAGTAATCATCGGTAAAGCAACAAATACAATTAGATACTGCATGAATTTTATAGTATTAATCGGTACACCCCCAATCGTTACCATAAGTGAAGATATAACTACAAAGAAAACTAAACCTACAATTACAACAGTTATGTATATGTTCATGAATAACGCAAGTAACTTACTGAACTCTTCAAGGCGCCGTTTGTATTGTTGTATAAATCCTTTAGACTTTTCTTCAAGATACTTTGTGGTGTCTCCACCAACGGTGACAGAGTTTCTTAATCCAGCAAGTAACTCGGTCCATGCAGGTGATGGTGAACGCAGCATTCCACGACTTATTGCTTTAGGAAAGTCCATACCAAGTCCTTTAATGTCACTGTTTATCTTACGCGCCTCTTGAGAAACTGTTTTGTAAGCTTTGAAGCGTGCTAACATCTCGAACAGATTTTTAGGCTGCATTCCTGAACGAGTGATTGTTGAGAGGTAGATTGTAACAAACGGCAGCGAGTTTTCTATCTTACTTCTTCTCTCGCTAATCTTAAATGTGGGGTAAAAGTAAAGAAACATTGCTACACTAATGCCCATGAAAAGGCTGAGTGTAAAGTAGATGAGAAAGTTAGTAAGACTGACGCCAAGTAATAAGGATCCGAAGATTGTGGTGAACACAAAAGTCATACTCGATACGATTGTGCTCATTAGAAGTATAAACGCACCATACTTTTCATAACTTGTACTTATTCTCGCAATCTTTAGTTTTGTGTCAAGTGGTTTGAATACACTCGAGGTTCTTTTTACGAGTGGCTTGAAAATAGTGTAAGATCTTTCGTATATGCTTGTCATATTAGTTTCCTTTTGTACTCTGCATGTATGTAGAAAGTTGTTGCGGATTGATATAGTACATATGAATGATGCTTGCTACATCGATGAAGTTATGTATGTTATTTTTCTGCATCCACTTAAGTACTTTAACTCTACGCATTAATTCTTGATGTAGTTCAGATACGCTCCAACCTGCACGATCTGCAATTTTTTTAATTACGTGACTGTCTTTGATGTTGAAACTATCTTTGGCAGGCATCCATTCAAATACAGTATTGGTTTCAAGTTGATTGTTCTTTTTATCATAACCTTCTACTTCGATTATCTTTCCGATTCGTCGGATTAATTTATCTCCTTTGCGCGTTTTTTCCAAGAAGATAATGATATCTAGATTGCGTAATAGTGATGCAGGTAGTTCAATTGGTCGTGTTGTTAATCTGTCAATAACTGCACTTACACTATCTGCGTGAAGTGTTGATAGACCTGGATGACCTGTTGACATGGCGTGGAAAAGTACACTTGCCTCTTTACCTCGTACCTCTCCAACTATAAGGTAATCTGGACGCTGACGTAGTGCGGCAGTTAATAGATCGAACATACTTACTGCACCATAACCTGCAGCACCAAAACCTGCACGAGTAACTTGTGGCATCCAGTTAACATGAGGAATCTGTAGCTCTGCCGTGTCTTCAATAGAAACGATCTTTTGATTTGGTTCGATAAAGAGGGATAGTATGTTAAGTAAGGTCGTCTTACCTGTTGCAGTTGTTCCTGAGACGAGAATGGATTTCTCGCGTTCAATTGCAAGCCATAGATATGCGATCATAAATGGATCGGCAGTCCCAAACTTTAGCAAGTCGACAGGAGTTAATGGAATTCTAAAGAACTTTCGGATCGTAAAGTTGCTTCCACGTCGAGCAATGTCCGTGCCGTAAGTTATCTGAACTCGAGAGCCATCAGGTAGACTTCCATCCATTAAGGGCGAGGCAATAGATATTGTACGATCACATTTCTGCGCTAGGCGCATTGCAAATGAATCTAACGCATCTTTTGTGTCAAAGACAATGTTCGTTGAAATTTCACCATAGAGTGGATTTCGATGGTAGATGTAGATAGGTAAACCAATACCGTCGCAAGAAATATCTTCTATGTTCGGGTCTTTTGCAAGAGCGTCAATCTTTCCAAGACCGAGCGCTTCCCTAAAAATGTAGTACTTGATCTTAATCGACTCATATGGCTTTGGTTTGAATCCAATAAGTTTCCAAATATCATCAATCTCTTTGTTTATGTATTTGTTAATCTCTTTGACGTCTTTGACTTTATTGAAGTCGATCTCTAGTCGATCATGTAGTTCTGTAAGTGTACGATTTACCGTTTTCCAAAGTTCTGGACTGAGTGATGGCTCAACGATATTGTATTGTAATTGGTTGACGGCATTGTTGTAGAAGACTTTTGCAAAAGCAAGTGGATATGAACTATCTTTAATCTGTGTAGTTATTAGTGGATAGTTTTCATTAACCTGCCTTATCTGCGATAGAATATCTTTCTTAATCTCAACATCTTCTAAAAACTGTACAGGTAGTGGCATACGGTCTGTTCCAGATACATTCTCAACTATATCAACCGGTTCAGATGTTCCAGACTTGATCTGTTGAATCACCGTACTAATTGACGTTTCTTCTTGTTTTTGTTGTACGGGTGGAGTTGTTTCAGGTGTAGGAGTATCTCTAACATAATTTACTTCACCAAACTTCTTGAGAAATTTACCAATAACCCTACGTTTCTTACTAATCATGAGTATAGTATAGAGTATCTAATAGAAAAAGATTACTATGAAATCACTATTTGGTTAGTGCTGGTATTGTATAATAGGCGTATTTCGGCGTCTTGAGAGTCTGTTGAGCCTGTGAAGTTAACTTCATTCCAATATACGGTTTTTGCTTTATAGAATGCACTTTGACCTGCAGATTGTATGATTATTTCGTTATTATCTCCAAAGAGGTTATAATGATTATCACCTAATCTGTGTGGTATCTCGATTATTTTGATTGGTGCGACGTCATCAGTTTGATTTCCGATAGCTTTTAATTCAAAGAGTCCTTTTTCTAGACGCGCAAATATGCTATCTGCAATCTCTTCTTTTATCTGGTCCGAACTTTCTCTACTAAAGTTATTCGAGAAGATAAATACAAAACTTAGGAATACGAGCCCCAGTAATATGAAGTAGTTCATGTATACAACATTACTCTGACCTTTCCTTTGCATAGGAATAAGAAACCGTTAAATAATTTATATGTTTGGGTTTAGTATGTTGGATATTAAGTTATTTCGAGAAGATCCAAGTCTGATTCGTGAGAGTGAGACTCGAAGAGGTCATGACACGAAAGCAGTAGATGAGGTTATCCGATGGGATAGACTCTGGCGGACAGCCTTGAAGAAAGTTGAACTGCTTAAGGCTCAGCGTAATCGTGTTTCTGCAGATATTAACCAACTTAAGAAGAAAGGTAAGCCTGCAACAGCATCGATTAAAGAGATGCGCAAAGTCGCAGATGATATTCAAAAACAGGATGTTAAGATAAAGCAGATCCTCGAGAAGCGTGACGTTGCAAGAGGTTTAGTTGGAAACATTCTAGATCCTTCAGTTCCACAGGGTAAGACTAGTGAGGATAATGTTCCGATTAAATTTGTGGGTAAACCAACTAAGTTTAGCTTCCCAATCAAAGATCATATTGAATTAGGTCAGATGCATGATTTGTTTGACTTTGATACTGCTGCGAAAGTGTCTGGAGCAAGATTTGTCTACCTCAAGAACGAAGCAGTTATCCTGGACCTAGCAATTCAAAGATATGCGCTTGATAGATTAGTTAAGAAAGGGTTTACGATTACATTTCCTCCGTTGATGGTGAATAAAGATACGCTGTCTGGCGGCGTTAACCTGTCTGAGTTTGAAGAAGATACGTACAAAATTGAAAAAGAGGATCTGTATTTAGTTGCAACAACTGAGTTTCCTTTGATTGCACTTAAGAAAGGTCAGACTTTGTATGAAAGTGAGCTACCAATCAAAGTTGCGGCATACGGTACTTGCTTTAGACGTGAAGCTGGCTCACATGGTCGAGATACAAAAGGTATTATTCGTATGCATCAGTTCAATAAGATCGAAGAGGTTGTTATATGTAAACCTGAAGATTCTGCTAAGTACTTTAAGGAGCTTCAGGCGATTACTGAAAGTCTATGGACTGATATGGGTATCCCATACCGTGTTGTTAATACCTGCACAGGTGACTTAGGTAATAAGCAAGCGATAATGTATGATATTGAGGCATGGCTTCCGGGCCAGAACAAGAAAAAAGGAGCTTACCGCGAAGTTACATCTTGTAGTAATTGCAAGAATTATCAAGCAGTCACATTGAATACACGTTATATAACAAAGGACGGGAAGGAGTACGTGCATATGCTTAACAATACAGCTCTTGCAACATCTAGAGCGATTCCCGCTATCTTAGAGAACTTCCAACAAAAAGACGGTTCGATCAAGATCCCAAAAGTTCTGTGGAAGTATACTGGCTTTAAAGAGATCAAACACAAATGAAAATCCTTGCAGCAGGAGATCTACATGGAGATATGCGTGCAGCAAAAAGGCTAGCAGATAAAGCTAAGAAAAATAAAGTAGATCTTGTTGTTCTTTCTGGTGACTTAACATATGCAGATACATCTACAAAAGGTTTGATTGGACCGTTTAAGAAAGCAAATCAGAAAGTATTGATAATTCCCGGTAATCATGAATCTCCTGCAACAACATCTGCTCTTGCGGAGATATACGATATCACTGATCTACATGGTTATGCTGTAAAGATTAAGGACGTAGGTATCTTTGGAGCAGGATCTGCGAATCTAGGTCCTTTTCAGTTAGGTGATAAAGAGGTACAGGACTTGCTTGTTAAAGGCTTTAAGAAGATTAAGTCCGCTAAAAAGAAAGTTATGATAACACATGTTCATCCAGATAAGACGATGATGTCTAAGTTTTCGTTGTGGTTGCCTGGATCAAAAGCAGTTGCTAAAGCAATCGAGGAACTTCAACCAGATATAGCGATATGTTCACACATACATGAAGCAGAAGGACTAGAAGAGCGAATAGGCAAGACTAGACTGATAAATGTCGGAAAAAAAGGCAAGATCATTGAAGTTTAAGTTTACTAAGAAAGTGCTTCGCTAATCTTTTGAGGTATAAATGCAGCAACTTTTCTTACAAGAGGGCTAGTATCGTTTAATCTTTTTAATTCAGGCCAATCTTTTTTAGCTTCAAATAAGTAATCGGGATCTATATCTTTTTTAGATATCAGTGCTAAATCATGTGCATCCTTATTAAGTTGCAGGTGGATTATATCTTCAGCTTCAGCATTATCAAATGATTCAAATAGTTGTATACGATCGGTATTTAGCTGAGTTACGTTTTTGTGTTCAGGGATGAGTGCATATCGCATTACGTTTTTGATTATTCTATCTAATTTTGTAACAATTATATCTTCAGGTGCTACAAGCTTTATTGGCGCGCCATCAATTTGAATGTAGTGTGTATTATCTAACTCTCTATTACGTATATCTGCCTTCAAAGCATATTCCTTTTGAGAGTGACGATTACCATGTATTAATAGCTCTTCTCCAGCTTCACTTATAACTTTTAACTCAAACGCTTTTCTCCTTTTTCGAGGTATAATAGAATAATTTGGTAACTGATCCATAATTGGGACTGCGATCCTATCTACGAATTCAGTAAAAGACATTCTTTCGTGCGTTTCAGTGTCAATATCACTAGTACTTCTAAAGTTAGTATAACCTAAATTTTGAGCATAAAGTTGGATTGCCATACCTCCAACTGTAACGAGTGTTTCTGGCAGTGCTTTCAAGCCATCTCTAGTTATCGTGTCTTCGATAGTTCTAGATATAATTTTTACGGCCATGTTACTTAGAAGTGAAGAATGTCGTTTAAAAGACTTTCCATTAGTCTATTTTAGGTACATACTTATAAATATTAGCTTCTAGCAGGAAGTATGACTCAGTTAATCATTGCAGAGAAACCTAGTGCTGCACAAAAGATCGCTGATGCGTTAGGACCTGCAAAACAGAAGAAACTTGGTACGGTCTCGTGGTTTGAGATACCTGATAAGAAGATAATTGTCGCTTCAGCAGTTGGTCATCTTTTTAGTCTGAAGGGCGTTAAGCGTAAGTACCCTGTTTTTGAGGTTGAGTGGAAGCCAACATTTGAGATATCTAAGACTGCAGCTTACGCGAAGAAGTACTATACAGTTCTAGAGCGAGTCGCAAAGAAGTGTGACGAGTTTGTTGTTGCAACAGACTATGATATTGAGGGTGAGGTTATTGGGCTCAACATCGTGCGTTTTTTGTGCAAACAGAAAGATGCGCAGCGTATGAAGTTCTCAACGCTTACTAAAGAAGATCTGGTTGAAGCGTATACAACTCGATTTAAGACGTTGGATTGGGGTCAGGCTCGAGCAGGTGAGACTCGTCACACTTTGGACTGGTTCTTTGGTATTAATCTGTCTCACGCAGCTGTAGCGTCAGTAACCGCAGCACTTAATCGTTATGTTCCACTTTCAATCGGCAGGGTTCAGGGACCGGCTTTAGCTCTTCTGGCAGAACGGGAGCGAGAGATCCAGGCATTTAAACCAGTTCCATATTGGCAGATCTTTGCAGATGTTAAGTTAAAGACAGGTGTTTTTGAAGCGATCCATGTTGAAGACCGGTTTTGGGATCAGACAAAAGCAAAGCAGATCTTTAATAAAGTAAAAGATAAGCCTGCTAAGATAGCAAAGATTGCTAAGACAAAGCAAGCAGTTCATCCACCGTTTCCTTTTGATCTTACCTCACTTCAGATTGAATCATACCGATGTTTTAGAATGTCTCCAAAAAGAACGTTATCTGCTGCGCAAGAACTTTACACCGCAGCATTCATATCTTATCCACGAACTAGTTCTCAGAAGCTTCCCGTAAGACTTGGTTTTAGAAAGATACTGAATAAACTTGCTAAGAATACAAAGTACGCTACAATAGTACAACAGGTTCTAAAGACCTCGCTGCGGCCAAATGAAGGTCGGAAACAGGATTCAGCACACCCTGCGATTTATCCAACAGGAAGTTTTGCTAAGGGCTTAGATGGAGACTCTGCGAAAGTTTATGATCTTATTGTGAAGCGTTTTTTTGCAGTGTTTGGAGCGCCAGGTGAGCGCGAAAGTACTAAGGTTGGTTTGTTTATTGAGGACGAACCATTTGTTATGAGTGGAATTATCACGACAAAACTTGGCTGGCAAGCGTGGTACCTTCCATACGCTGAGAAGAAAGAGTTAGAACTTCCAATACTGAAAGTTGGAGATGTCTATGCTGAGAAGACGCGATTCAACGCAGACGAGACAAAGCCACCGAAAAGATATACGCCCGCTTCGGTAATTAAAGCATTAGAAAAAGAGAACTTAGGAACTAAAGCTACTCGCGCATCGATCATTGAGATTCTTCGAGATCGTGGATATATTGAAGGAACGCCAATACAGGTTACGACTTTAGGTCTGACGGTTATTGATACATTCTCAAAGTATGCGCCTTTGATCCTGTCAAAGGAACTTACGAGAAACTTTGAAGTTGAGATGGATAAGATCCGAGAGAATAAGAAGAAGCCCGAGTCTGTTCTAAAAGATGCTCAGAAATCAATAGCCTCTATCTACGCAGACTTTGACAAGAACAAGATGACAATCGGAAAGATCTTGGGAGAGGCATTTACTGAGACTCAGAACAAGAAGAATACTCTTTGTAAATGTCCAAAGTGTGGCAAAGGCCAGATGCGTGTTCTTTATTCACGTAAGACTCGCAAGCGGTTCTTAGCCTGTAATGAATATCCAAAGTGTAAGACAACTTGGGGCATGCCGCAGAAAGGAACTTTCTCTGTGCTAAAAACTATGTGTAAATGTGGAACGCCATATGTAAACTTCTACATCCGCAGAGGTCGTCCATGGAGACTTTGCTTAAGTCCGGACTGCCCACATAAAGAACCATATGATCCTAAAGCTAAGAAGGAAGCTGAAGAATAAATACGTGATATTATATCAGTTCTAAACTTAAAGTAATTTTCTGTTTGAGTTTCTAAATGATTTTAAGTTGATTTAGCTAAGTTTAAGGAGGTTCTAAATAGAAGAGACAAGAGCAGGAAAACTAGGAAGACTTGAAGGGGAGTTTGTTAATCAGCTAGTAAGTTTGTTGCCAGAAGATTGTCAGAGAGATTATTTGCAGCGTTTTCGATCAGAGTTAGTTATGTATTCTTTGTTGAAGAAGAAAAAAGATGAGCCACGTAATGCTGGCTGCAAGTTAGAGTTAGAGCAGATATTACATATTGACATACGTAATCCTGAAGATGTTGCAAGGTTGCTTAAAGAGGAACTGAATTTTATGTATTCTAAACCGACATGCGGTAGAATACTGCGAGCTTTACTTGAAACATTAGAATAGGCTGAACTTACGTTCTTTTTCCTTAGGTTCGGTTGTTTCTTCAAGTCCTGAGTTGACAATCTGGAAAAATACTGCGCTACCTTCTGGTAAGGCACGATGTTTAATAATCTCAGCCTTTCGTATACCAATGCCTACCTTCTCTAATCGGATAAGACACTTGCTCCAGTACTGAAGAATATCACCACCAACCATTTTAATCGCGTCCCTTTTGTCAAAGTTAGAGTAAACTTGGTTAGTTACTAGTATCGGTATGTTATTTCTCCGCGCGATAGATGATAGGATCGATAGTTGTTTTGTTAGTTCTAAGTTTATTTCCTTCGGGTCATCCGGTCTTTCAAGTCGGTATAACATAGTTAGAGAATCAATAACAATAAGTTCAACATCTTCTTTTTTGATAATCTCGCGTAGGTCTCGAATCGCTTTCTGTTGTTCCGTAAACTCAAAAGGGCGAATCGTTGTTATGTTTTTTAGGATGTTTCGGATGTTTGGTTCAATCTGTTTGGCGCGTTCAACTGAGAAGTCGCTTTCTGTGTCGATGAATATCACTCTACCACGTCTTGCTGCAGAGATGGCAGCTATGATGGCGAAGTTAGACTTGCCACTTCCTGCCGCGCCAAAGACGGTTGTTATTGTATCTTTGTCAAGTCCGCCGTTGAGTAGTTTATTGATAACCGGAGAACCAAAATCAACTTTTGTCATGCTTCTACTCAGTAACTTTTTAAGTTTTAAGTGCTTTATATGTTTAAAACCCTAGGTTTTAAAACTCGTAAATCTTCGATTTGTCGGTGTTTCACAATACTTTTAAATCTCAGATTCTGGAGATAACAGATGATTAGCAAAACTAAAAAGACGTATATGAAGGGATATAATCAGTTGCCTAGTGTAAAAGCTAAGAAACGTAATTATATGCAGAAGATACGTGCAGATGAAGAGCAAAAAGCAGCACGTAGATTAGTTTTGTTCCTTTCTGAGATGGGTTATTCTAGGTGGGCAGAGGATGTTGCTGTGGAAAGAGCACCAGAGATGTTAGCAACAGTTAAGCCAAGAGTCGTTCAGAGGAAATAATTAAATAACTCTGTTGTTTAGTTTATCATATGAATGCTAGAACTCATCTTCTGATCGCAATGTTCTTTGGTTTTATGTACTTTAGATTCTTTCCAGATATGGCAATAGTTGAGAAGTTTATTTTTTCCGCGTTTTTGATAACGACTTCATTGCTACCTGACATAGATTCCCCGACTTCAACATTGGGTAGAAAACACCGGGTTATAGCTAATTTATCAACACATCGTGGAATGTTTCACTCGATTTGGATACCTTTGATCGCTTTTTTCTTTTCAATGGTATACCCTTTGCTTAAAGGACCGCTTATGGGTATTACTATTGGATACAGTGCCCATCTAATCGCAGATGCTATGACTGTTGAAGGTATAAAACCATTTGCTCCCTTCTCAAAAGAGACAATAAAAGGACCTCTGAGAACCGGTTCAATCTTTGAGACCGCAATCGCTGCAGCAGTTGTTATGTTCTTCCTTGTCCAGCCTTTTTAGCCATAATGTTTCCTGAAGTTTTCTGTTAGGTCAAGTGGCCGCTTTCTTGTTGCAACTACTACCTTGTCTTTGTTGTACAGCTCAGCTAGTTTTTCGATAGCATCAGACTTTGTTTTTAAGTCATACTCTGCTTTTATGATGTTTAGAATTCGATTAGAGTCTTTGTTGATGTCAATGATCGCTTTTACCATTAATATGGTATTAACAGCACATTAATATATAGCTTTCGACCAAGTGCGAAAGCTATGCCTGCTAATCCGTGATTCGCGTAGTATAGTTTTCTAAGAGCTTCCACTCAATAGGCTATTAAAAGTTAACTGTACGATATTTACACGATGCTTAGTAAGAAAAAGCCTTCTGCAGATTATGTTGAACTGAATGTTGCTGAAGCTCAGCAAGATGATGTAGACAAAGGAATCGTTCGCATTGATTCACAGATTATGAAAGAGATTGGTCTGAATCAAGGTGATATTGTTGAGATTCAAGGTGAGAGAAAGACGGTTTCTATTGCTGGACGAGCATTTCCTGCAGACTTAGGTCTTAATATTATTCGCATGGATCCATTGTCTCGACGTAATGCTAAGACTTCTATTAGCGAGCGAGTTAAAGTAAAGAAACTTGAGTTTGTACCGGCAAAGAGTGTAACGCTAGCTCCAGTTAAGGGAAGAATCATTATACAGGGAGACTTTTCTGCAATTAAGAAAGGGATTTTAGGTAGAGCGCTTTCAAAAGGAGATGTCATCTCTATGGGTGGAACTCGCAGACGAAGAACTGCTTTTTCAGGTTCTCCGTTTGAAGATATTTTTGATCAACTGATGTCAGATGATAGTTTTGGTGGAATGGGTGGCCTTGGATTTGGCGGCCTTAAGATGATGGTTGTAAATACAAATCCAAAAGGAGCCTGCATTGTTACTGAAGATACACAGGTTGAGTGGAAAGACACACCTGTTGAATTAAAAGAAGAGAATGTACCTGAGATTGCATACGAAGATATTGGTGGATTGGAAGATGAAATTACAAAGGTTCGAGAGATGATCGAGCTTCCAATGAAACACCCTGAGATCTTTGAGCGACTAGGTGTTCAGCCACCAAAAGGAGTTCTACTTTACGGACCACCTGGAACCGGAAAAACCTTACTAGCAAAAGCAGTTGCACACGAATCACAGGCTAACTTTGTAACACTTAATGGTCCTGAGATCATGAGTAAGTTTGTAGGTGAAGCTGAAAAGAAACTTCGACAACTGTTTGAAGATGCTGAGAAGAACGCACCTTCAATATTATTCATTGACGAGATAGATGCTATTGCACCTAAGCGAGAGGAAAGTTATGGTGAGGTTGAGCGAAGAGTTGTTGCGCAGTTACTTGCTTCCATGGATGGAATGAAAGGCCGAGGAAAAGTTATTGTTATTGCCGCAACAAATCGACAAGATGCATTAGATCCGGCACTTCGAAGAGGCGGACGATTTGACCGCGAGATTGAGATAGGCGTCCCAAATCGAAAAGGTAGATTAGATATCTTAAAGATTCATACTCGAAACATGCCACTTGCAGACAAAGATTCTGCAGACGGTAAGAAAGTAGATATTGAGAAATTAGCAGATAGAACTTATGGATATGTTGGAGCAGACCTAGAGAGTCTCGCAAAAGAAGCTGCGATGAATGTTATTCGAAGAGTTATACCTGATTATGCTAATCTAAAAGAAAATCAAGATTTATCAAAAATATATCCACTACTTACAGTTTATCAAGACGACTTTGAAGAAGGTTTTAAAATGGTTCAGCCTTCTGCAATGCGAGAGGTTCTTATTGATATTCCAAATGTTAAGTGGGAAGATGTTGGTGGTATTGAAAAAGCTAAGCAAGAGCTTAAGGAAGTTGTTGAGTGGCCGCTAACTAACTTTGAAGCATTTAAGCGAATGGGTGTTAAGGCGCCAAAAGGAGTTCTACTTTATGGACCACCTGGAACTGGAAAAACATTATTAGCAAAAGCAGTCGCAACCGAATCTGGAGCGAACTTCATATCTGTAAAGGGTCCTGAAGTCCTAAGCAAGTGGGTTGGTGAATCTGAGAAAGCAGTTAGAAAGATCTTTGCAAAAGCAAGACAGGTAGCACCGTCAATCATATTCTTTGATGAGATAGACGCAATAGCGTCACAACGATCTGGCGCAGATACCGGTTCTCACAGCGATGCAAGAGTTGTAAATCAGATCTTAACTGAGATGGATGGAATGGAAGATATGAAAGACGTAGTTGTTTTGGCAGCAAGTAATCGACCAGAGCTCATTGATCCAGCACTATTACGCCCGGGAAGATTTGATAGGCACATTATGATACCACCTCCAACTGAGAAAGAGCGCGCGATAATCTTTGATGTTCATACAAAGCCTATGCCACTTGCAAAAGATGTGGTTATTAAGGACTTAGCTAAGAATACCGCAAACTATTCTGGTGCAGATATTGAGGCAGTATGTAGAGAGGCCGCAATGCTGGCTCTACGTGAAAACATGCAGGCTGAACAGGTAAAGAAGAAGCACTTTGATCAGGCATTAAAAGAGATTCACGGTAGTCTTAGAAAGACTGAAGTTAGCAAGTACAAGAACGCAATTGATTCAGCTAAGAGCGGAACTATTTGTGACACCGCTCCAGAGTATATGGGTTAAGTAAGAATCTCCGGTTTATCTGCGATTATAACAGTATGTTCTGATTGAGAAACCTTGCAACCTTTCGTATCTTCTGGAAGTGTTGAGTATTCTTTGATTATACCTTTAGCTACAAATAACTTGAGTGCCAGTCCTGCCTTTAGCTTTCCGAACTTGTTGGCAACATGCCTCTTTGCGAATGGCAAGGTTTTGTACTCAGACTTAACCCACTCAAGCACCTCACGAAATTGTCGAACATTTCCGCGGGAATGTAGTGAATATATACCAGAGCCCTTACCACTCTTTACATAGCCGCTACCTGTCGTAGCAAAAGGTTCTATAGCAATAATCTGACCTTCTTTTAGTTTTTGAGTATTTCCATTGTCAAAGCTAGGAATACTTGGAGCGCTATGTATCGTCCATTCACCAACACCGTGCCCGTTTAGGTTTCGAATCGGTTCGAATCCATAACTCATGATTTTTTTCTCAACAGCAGCGCCAATCTCTTTGAGCCGAACACCTGGTTTTGCCATCGAAGTAGCAATCTTAAGCGCTTCGTCAGATGCTTTGATTAGTTTTTCATTCTCAGCGTTCTTGCCAATCGAGACTGAAAAAGCAGTATCTGTAACACATCCATCAACGTGAACACCTAGATCAATCTTTACTAGATCACCTTTCTTTAAGGTAAGGGCATCCTCAACAATTGGAACATAGTGTGCCGCCATATCATTAACAGAAACATCAACTGGAAAGGCAGGCTTTCCACCAAGCGAGACGATTTTAGCTTCGACAGCCTCAGCTATGTCAAGTGCTTTTGCGCCTTCTTTTACAAGCGGCCTAGCATATTTCTTAACCTGTCTAGCGATCTTACCCGACTGTCTGAACTTGTCTAAACTATCCATAATAAGATACATAGAAGTAAGAATAAAAATCTATTGTTCGGTAGTTTCAGTAGCTGGTGCGGGAAGCACTCTGTTTACATAAATCACCAGGTCAGTTTCTTCTATATGTTGTTTGACCACAACCTCATGTTTAAGTAGATCGTCCATTGTCATGCCACGTAACCAACGATTTATAAAAACGCCTGAGGAATCATCTCTTGATTGAAGTTCTCGTGCTAATTTACGTGTAGCATCATCTTCAACCTTTCCGTCTACTAAGAGTTTTCCTTTATCTTCATCTGAAAGTATGTATGGATTCGTCCAGTCTGGAGAGTTTGGCTGTAATCGAATTCCGCATTGTCCGCATCCCATTATTGTTCACCTTTTAGAACGTTAAAGAAACGTGCTAGTTCTCTGTTAATGTGATCTGCATCTGCGCCCATCTTCTGGCAGGCTAGCATAATTCTCTCTTGATCCTTAACAATATCTGCAATCATATCATATGGCTTTGTGGCTCGATTAAAGTCTGCAAGTCCGACAGATCCAAATTGTGTGTCTCCCATCTCTCTTGCAACTCGTTTTAGTAAGTTACCTAACCATAGGTTAATTGCGTCTTTAACTTCAGAGCGAAGCTGCTTTGAGTTGCCTATCTCGCTCTTTATGATTCTAACTACTCTTGCTCTTGGAAAGGGCAAGCTATCATCATCTTGATCTTCAATAACCTCTTCGGCTACTGGTTCTGCTACTGGAGTCTCTTGCTCAACAGGAGCAGTTTGTATCTGATTTTCTTCATCCATGATCGTCACCTTATAGTAAAGTACAGTGATTTTACTTTATAAGTAATTGTTCAGTTTGTACTATATACATATGAGAATAAGGGTTTAAAACACTATCCTTAGCGTTATTTCATGCATAAATGGCAATTTTCTGCGTTTCCGGACTCTGATTTACATGCGTCGCAGGCCATGCCTTTTGTACGGATCTCTCTACATATCTGACAGATACCAAACTGTAGAACCTTCTGGTTCTTACCTTGACCAATAGCACTGGTGACCACGTTTAGCATATCTTTAACCTCTTCAGGTATCTTGAATTCACTCGCCCGCTTACCACTTAAGTATTGTGAGATTGCTGCTTCTGTGCTATCTAACACCTTAGCAATGTCTTTCTGCTTCATATCTGTAGTATCTTTGAGGTTCCTTGCTAGCTGTGCTTTTATAGCAGGTAATATCTTCCATACAACTAACTCACACGGGAATTGCATAGTAACTGTGGGTTTTTATACTTAATAAAGATTTGCGTTTCTTAACTATCGTTAAGTTTATAAACCTCCGTAACATATGAAAGTTAAGATGGCATACTCCGAAAAAGTCAAGCAACGTTTCATGCATCCCACACATAGAGGGACTGTAAAAGACGCAGACTCTCACGTTACGGTACAGAGTGAGATTTGTGGTGATGAGATTGAGATATCATTTAATGTAAAAGAGGGTAAGATCTCAAAGTGTATGTTTGAGTCATTGGGGTGCGCAATTAGTGTTGCAACCTGTGATGTTATCTGTGAGTTGGCGGAGGGTAAAACCATCAACGAGGCTGAAAAGCTTACTAAACAAGATATCATAACAGGTGTTGGAGATCTACCAACCGTTAAGATTCATTGCGGTGATCTATCCGCAAAAGGTTTAAGGGAAGCAATCAAGCAGTATAAAGCGAAACATATGTAAGATGTTATTCATTAAGTTTAATCCTAATAATTATAGGGAAGATTTTACAGTTCTTAGTAAGAATATACGTGGCCAGGCTCCAATCTATTTTGATAACGCATGTATGACGCTTAGACCAAAACAGGTTGTGGATAAGATTACAGAGTATTACAATGAGTATCCTGGTTGTCATGGTCGAAGCGGACATAAGTTTGGCGCGAAAGTTACTATTGAGTTTGATAAGGCAAGACGATCTGTTCAGAAGTTTTTAGGCGCCAAGCACAAAGACGAAATTATATTCACAAAAAACGCTACAGAGGCGATAAACCTCGTTGCACATGGAATGGATTTACAAGACGGAGATGTTGTGATTAACTCAGATAGAGAACACTCATCTAACATTGTTCCTTGGTTAGAACTGCATAAAGACCGCGGTGTGGAAAGAATATACATCCCTTCAAAGAAAGACGAGACTTTCGATCTTGTTGCATATGAGACTGAGCTCCATAAAAATAAAGGCAAAGTTAAGCTAGTTTCAATTGTCTATACGTCTAATCTCGACGGTTATACGCTACCTGTAAAGGATATCATAAAGCGAGCGCATCGATATAAGATCCCAGTTTTACTTGATGCTGCACAGGCAGCACCGCACCAGGAGATTAATGTTCAGGAGTTAGATGTTGACTTTTTGGCAATATCGAGTCATAAGATGTGTGGACCGACAGGTGTAGGTGCTTTGTATGGTAAACGATCGCAGTTAGAGAAGCTAAAGCCGTTCATCACAGGCGGATCAACTGTCGTCAATACAACATATACTAATTATGAACTGGCAGAACTACCTGCTCGATTTGAGGCAGGTCTTCAGAACTATTCAGGAGTTGCGGGTTTTGGTGTAGCTTGCGAATATCTACAAAACGTGAAGTTAGATAAGATATCAAAACATGAGAACGTGCTTACTCGATACTTCCAAGAAAAGCTTACAGCAATCCCAAAAGTTAAGATCGTAGGTGTTCAAGATCCACGTTTGAGAGGCGGAATCACAAGCTTTGTTATTGAAGGCATGAATTATCATGATACTGCGTTGTTATTGGACGAAGCTGCAAATATTATGTGTAGATCTGGTCAGCATTGCCTGCATTCTTGGTTTAACTCAAGAAAGATATTAGGATCTGTTCGAGCAAGTTTTTACTTCTACAATACAAAGCAAGAGATCGACATTATGATCGAAGCTCTAAAAAAGATTGCTAGCATGTCTAAGTAGTTATTTTCTTAACCAACACTGATGCTCCACTAGTAATAAATGCTGCACCAATTAATACGGATATTAGTGACATGAAATCTGTTGAGATACACATCGCTTTTTCTACTTGCCATGGAAGTTCTATAGTCATCTCTTGGTTAGGTATGGCTATGCCTTGAACATTTCCTGCGTCAGTGACTGTTTTGATCGAGTCTACCTGACAGGGCGCAGTTAATGTATAGTATATTAGTCCAACACCTATAATCAAAAAGACAGCACTTAACCACGCTTTGTTGCTTTTTTTTGGAATGAGCTTTGTTTTTGCCATATACTTGTATACTTTAGTATAATATAAAATTACCGTAACAAAATCCTTATAAATCTCCATACTTCTTTTTAGTTATGGCCAATTATGGTGATTGCCCCTGTAAGTTTTAGGAAAAGTCAAGGTAGTCACATATTTCGTTGCAATTGATCCAAATTAGTTGTAGCTATTGCGCAGGTGGGTCGAATCGAAGATTCGCAGACCTTCTTGGTGCAATATATGCGCAGGTGGCCAAATCCGGTACAGTAAAAGAGGAGTTCTTTTCCTGCGGGAAAAGGCGTGCGGTTGCAGCCCGCAAGATTATGGGTTCGAATCCCATCCTGCGCTTTATTTAAATAGTAGAGAGGAGTATACAAGATATGGTGATTAGGTTCTACAATACATATACAAAGAAGAAAGAGTTATTTAAACCAATCAATAAGAACGAAGTTACATTGTATACATGTGGTCCAACTGTTTACAAACCAATACATCTTGGTAATGCTAGAACATTTCTAATTGAAGATCTGTTACGACGGCATCTAGAGTTCTCTGGTTTTAAGGTGAAGCAGGTAATGAATATCACCGATGTAGGTCATCTAACACGAGATGATATTGAGGCTGGCGAAGATAAGATCCAGGCTGAAGCAAGGCGAAAGAAAGTTACACCAAAGCAGATTGCTGAAGTTAATGAGAAAGATTTCTACGCTCAGATGAAGCAGCTTAATGTTCTGAAAGCTTACAAGTATCCTAGAGCCACAGATCATATCAAAGAGATGCAGGATTGGATAAAGAAACTTCTCAAGAACAAACTTGCTTACGAAGTTAATGGTTCTGTTTACTTTGACATCTCTCGTTTCAAGAACTATGGAAAACTTTCTGGAAACACAATTGCTAATCTGAAAGCAGGAAAGAGCGGACGAAACTTGCGTAGTGAAGATAAGAAACACTTTTATGATTTTGCACTTTGGGTTAATGATTCAGAACATCTCATGAACTGGAAGAGTCCTTGGTGTGCTAAAGGTTATCCTGGATGGCATCTAGAGTGTACTGTAATGGCTACAAAGTATCTTGGAAAACAGTTTGATATTCATATGGGTGGTGAAGACAACATCTTTCCACATCATGAAGCTGAGATCGCGCAAGCAGAAGGCGTTACTGGAAAGCGTTGGGTTAACTATTGGATTCACCCACGCCACTTAATGGTTGATAAGAAGAAAATGTCAAAGCGAGACGGAAACTTCTACACACCAGAAGATATCTACTCACGAGGTTTTACACCTAGGCAGCTGAGGTTCTTCTTGATATCTACGCACTATCGAACAAAGCTTAACTTTACATTCGAAGCTCTAGAAGCCTCAAACAAAAGTTTGCAGAAATTGATAACGTTCATTGATGATTTGCAGAATGCTTCTGGAAGAAGTGCCAAAGATCGAAAGAACTTGGATATTGATGGAGCACTTAGTGCATTGCGAGTAAAGTTTATTGTTAGCATGAATGGCGATCTAAATATATCTGGCGCGTTAGGAGCACTGTTTACATTTGTAACGCGTATCAATAAACACATGCGTTCAGGATACATATCTCCAGCAGACGCAAAGAAGATATTGATTCAGTTAAAGAAGTTCGACAAAGTTCTTGGAGTGCTTTTTTGGAAGGGAACTGATAAGTTATCTTTAGAGATTAAGCAGTTGATAAAGCAGCGAGAGGATGCGCGTAAGAAAGATGATTGGGCAACTTCTGATAAGATTAGAGATGAGTTAAGAGGTATGGGTATAGAACTGCAAGATGTCGGAGCTAAGACCAAGGTTGTAGTTAAGTTTAATGTATGAAAAAGAAACCCTTAAAACAATCATTTTCTTAGTTTAGTTATGGCACAGCAACAGGCAGCACCGCAAGGTCAGCAGCAATATACTCCTGAGCAGATAGCAGCAATAAAGAAGAAGCTAGAGAGTATGAAGCCTGAAGAGATTCAGGATATGATCAAGAAGCAGTGTGTATTCTGTCGAATCTTAAAAGGCGAGATCCCAACATTTCCAGTATGGGAAGATGAAAAGGTCTTTGCAACATTAGAGATTCAGCCAGCAAACGAAGGCCATGTTTTAGTATTTCCAAAAGAACACCATACAGTTCTTCCACAGATGCCTGACGACTTAGTCGCTCATCTTTTTTCTGTTGTAAAACAGATATCTGCTGTTGTGTTTGAAGTTACGGGTGCAGAAGGTGTAGAAGTTAGACAACGAAACGGCGCTGCAGCCGGGCAGATGATCCCACACGTTCATGTTCATGTTATTCCAAGATTCCAGAAAGACGATGTTGTTACTGATTGGACTCCAAAACAGTTTGCTGAAGCAGACTTCCAAAAGATACAAGCAGTTCTTACAGATAAATCTAAAGATATAAAGTATCATAATCCTGAAGTGAAGATCGTAGAAAAAGTTGTATCTGCTCCAGCTGAAGAACCTGCGCCATCTGCGCCAAGTCCAAAGCCAGCAAGAAGGAAACCAACACCTCGATTAAATCGGCATCCTTAATTTTAGAAAATTAAAATAAGAAAAAGTAAGAACCTTAGTTAAAGTTCTTGAAGAAATGATATACATCGTGATGTGCTCGTGCAGCTTCAACTGCATGGTTTATCATACCATTATCTAAATGTTCCATGATCTTTGCTCTTGCATGTGGTGGTAGACTGTCCATGTATTCGTATGCTTTGTCAATGTTTGTAACGGCCTGTCTTACATGCCTTTGTTTGGCAATGTAAAGCTCGTGATTTCGTGACTTAACAATACCCATGCTGGATAACACCCACACCAGGGCGATAAAACCAAGAACACCTAAAAAAACATAATTGCTTGTACCTGCTAGTAAAACCATCTTTATCAATAATGTATATTAATCGTCGTATATATAGTTTATTTACTTATCTTGAGTGGTTACTACAGTAGTAGGCTGAAAATATAGAACATTAAATCTATTCCGAGCATACTTGTGATCAGTGCTAGTAGAAATGCAGGGACATACTGAATACCATCTTTGATAGTAACGGTTTTTAGTTTTCCTTGAGCTTCTAGTTTCCGAAGTTTCTGAAGCTCGCTTCTGCTTAACCCAGATCGTTCAGGTTCATAAACAACCGAACCTTTGACCGTTACAGGTTCTGTGAACCAATCACCTTCTTGTAACTCGCTCGGTTTGAGTTTGCGGAACATACAACAATTCTCAACCGCTTTAAGACTGAGAAATAGGTAAAAGAGTATGACTATCGTACCCCAAAGTAATGGTGCTGCAAGCGTTTCAGTCATAATGAAAAGTAATACGACAATAACAAGTAATATGTACAGCGAGATAATAACAAGTTTAAACTTGCTAAGTAAGATACGCATCTCTTTAGTAAATTTTTTGTAGTGTTTAAGTGCGAGATAGCAAGTACCAAATATACCTATGACTGCACCCCATGTTAAGATGTTCAGGAAAGTTGTGACTAAGAATGGCCAAGCAGTTACTGCCGGAATCGTTGCTAATGTTGCACCGTATCCAGTTAGAAGTTTTGCATCACCACCACCCCAGACACCAGTGTAGTAGAACGCTGCTCCAATACCGTAAAAGATCGCAGCTCCAATAAGACTGTATATGATTGGTTTTGGTGAGTTAGACATGATAGCGAGAATAAGATTAGCTCCGATACCAAATATGATCAGAAAGTAATTCAACAGGTCTGGAACATACTTGTATTTTATATCAAAGCTGGTCGCAATAATCGTGGCGATGAGCGTAACGCCAAGGATTAAGTAGAGTTCCATATAAGAACAAAGTTCCAATAATTATATAAATATTTGTGCGAAAGGGGAGATATGGTTTCCATTGATTTTAGCTCTACAAATATGTTATTTTTTCTATTAGGGTTCCTCTTTTGCGCTTGTTTGATAGTAGTATTAGCCATTGCGTTCGTGGTTTTTCCACATATAACTGAAGCTAAACGTTTCTTTAATTTCTATCTGAAGGTTAAAGATAAAGAGAGTAGACGGTGAGTTCTATGAAACTTCAGCTTCCAAAACACGTTGCGTTTATTCTCGATGGGAATCGAAGGTTTGGTAAATTAGTTATGGGAGATCGCTTGGCAGGTCATCGATTCGGATCTGATAAAGTCTTAGAGGTTCTGAGATGGTGTCAAGAGTATGATATTCGTGAAGTAACTATGTGGGTTTTTTCAACAGAGAATTTTAATCGTCCAGAAAAAGAAGTATCCCTGATCATGCAACTCTTCATAGAGAAGTTGAAAGCAGTAGTAAACAACAAAGATATTCATAAACAAGAGGTACGGATCAACTTTTGTGGTAGAACTGACCTGTTCCCACAAAAAGTACAGCAAAGCATGTCGCAAGTTGTCGACGCTACAAAAGGATATAGTAAGTTTGTTGTTAACATGGCAGTTGGATATGGCGGACACCAAGAGATATTAGATGTTGCAAAGAGTCTTGCGCGCAAGGCTGTAGCTGGTGAACTGTCTCCAGATCAAATCGCGTCAAAAGATTTTGAAGCAGCAATGTATCTTGATCTACCTGACATAGACCTAATCATTAGAACTGGTGGAGTTAGACGAACCAGTGGTTTTATGCCGTGGAAAGGTGCATATGCAGAGTGGTACTTTACAGAGAAGTTCTGGCCAGAGTTAGATAAGACTGATTTTATTCGTGCACTAACTGATTATTCTGAACGAAAGAGACGTTTTGGAAAGTGATTAAGCATCTTCTATACCTTTCTCCGTGACTTTGAATATAGCTTCACCTTCAGGTAGATATGGTGAATCAATAAGTCTTGCAATACGTTTTCCAGCTTTTCCTTTTCTAAGATATATTCTGAACTGACACGCATGGTGTAAGATGTGTCCGCCAATCGCTGCAGTTGGATTCCCAAAGAAAATATCTGGGCGAGACATAACTTGGTTAGTTATGTAGATTGCAATGTTATGTAAGTCTGCTAGCTTTTGAAGTGTGTGAATGTGTTTGTTTAATTTTTGTTGTCGCGTTGCTAGTGTTCCTCTACCCGCGTATTCTGAACGAAATAATCCCATCATGGAGTCCATGATAATTAATTTAACCGGCAATTTTTTGTCCTTGATTAAGTCAGAGATTTTTTCTGCAAGAAGCATCTGATGATCTGATGTAAAAGCTCGTGCAACCATGATTTTTTTCATAACTTTCTCAGGATCTAAACCACGTGCTTCTGCAATTTGCTTTATTCTTTCAGGTCTAAATGTATTTTCAGTATCAATGAAAACACAATAACCATCAAGACCACCTTGATCTACCGGAAGTTGAACATTTACTGCAAGTTGCATTGCTATCTGAGATTTTCCTGAACCAAATTCACCAAAACACTCAGTAATTCCTTGACTTTCAATTCCACCACCAATTAGTTTGTCAACTTCAGTACTACCAATAGTAATTTTTGTAATGGATTTTCTTTTGTTAGAAACTTCTTCTGCACTAATAAATCCAAGTTCCATTGCATCACGTGCGGCAGCAATAGCTTTGTTTGCAGTTGCTTCAGTAATGCCTGCAACATCAGAAAGAACGCCAGCGCTGGCAACAGCAATACTCATAAGATCTTCAAAGTGTGCCTCTCGAAGTTTCTCAATCGTTACAGGTCCAATACCTGGAAGATCATCGAGCTTAGTAATCTTAGAATCTTCTTTAGTCTTACCAACTCGTTCATCATCTGAAAATGATTCATCTACTGCTTCTACAATTTCTTTTTCAACTTTCTTTTTCTTCACTACCATTTTTTTTACCTAAGATCTTATCAACAAGAGTTAGTATTCTTGCATCTATAGATTCGTTCCATTCGTTGTAACCTTCTAGTATTCTTTCAAGTTGGTAACAGATTCGTGGATCATTTATGTCAAACGTTTCGTTTTCAAAGTGACTTAGTTCTGATTCTAAACCAGTGTCACAGAGTGTATAATCTAATAATTTTTTACAAGTTCCACAGACTTCGATATCACTACTTTCTTCGGCAGTCCACCCACCACTCGACACAATTGACGGCTCTTTCTCATCTTCCCGAGCTTGTTCTACTGCGGCATCGATACAATCTACGCAATAACTCGTACGTGCAATATCATCACTTAAGACAAAGTATGGTACACTCGGACTAATGCTTGGATCACAGTCAGATAGTAAAGATTGTGCTTCGTTAATTTTTAATAGATCTGAATCTTTCGCGTTTGACAGTAATGTAATTGGGTTTTCTTTCATTGGTTTTCTCCAAAGGTGTATGTTAAGTGCTTTATTAATCTCTTACGCGTGGTTGTCTAGTGTCTACTAGTCCTTAGTCAACTGTTTTGCAATTGCTACAGGGTTAAGATTCAGATTCAGAGAGTTAATCGTTACCTCAATTCTATCAAACTGCTTGTTGTCTCGGACAGACCCTTCGAACTCAACCTCTAGTCCAAGTAGTTTGTTATCTAGTTCTTCTTGGAATAGTACAATGTTTTCAGTTTTCTCTTTTGCTTCTTTTCCAGATAGACCTGAGATTGTTTCAGCGACGTTGCTAAAAGCAGTACATCTGATGGCACCTTTACCATCATCGATTATTAAAGACAGAACCATTGCAGGAGCGGACTCAACAGCACCGTGTTCATTACATTTATTGTCAAAGACCTTTTTGTTACATTGTGGGCATGCATCGTAGAATGCAGGTGGATAGACTCTGACGATCGTGCCGAGTGACCGAATCTTTTGGTTAGCTTGAATATGATCTAGGGACGTTTCGATTACAGCTCCAGAACTTCCTGATTCTGATGCGTCAGGTATCTGTACATTAACCTCTTCTTCAACATCAAGAATCAACTGACTGCGTATGTTTAGATGAATCTCCTTTCCATTTGGAGAGAAGTCCGAACTCTTTATCATACCATTTTTGACTTTGACAACCTGACCTTGTTTAAGCGTACCTTCTTTGATTATGTTTGCTTTTTGATCCCATAGAACAATGCGAGTTGTGGCAGATTCATCGATTATGTTAAAGTTTCCAACCTGACTAGTCTTGCCTTTCTTCTGAAACTCTCTGATTGGAAAGACGCGTGCGACTTTACCAACAATCTCAAAGTTTCTTAATCCAACTACAAGGTCCTTGATAGCCATTCTCGCGCCGCTCTCATCTGGAATCTTAAACAGTTCTACACTAAGATCATGTGCGACGATATATGCAGCACCTTCTTCAGAAACTAATCCATCATGTGAATCGCATTTAGCTTTGATCATCTCTTGGATCTTATCTTCAGGTAGCTTTGAAGTAGTGCTGATCTTTTTTATGATTTCAGCTAATGGCATATGTAACATATGGAGAACTTTTTGTATTCTAATTTAAGGATTTGTTTGCTTAATCCACTAGATGAAATTTTTTATGTTCACCTATAACAACAGGGCTATCTGATGTTACAATAAGACCCAATGAAGTTGGACTTTCTGCTGAGCGTCCGATTTTTCTACGTCGTTTTTGTTCAGGATCTACAATCGCCAGTTCCTTTCCAAAGTCAGGAAAAGCTATCCGTGTATGATAAGTTTGTAGATCTACACTCTGTTTTTCAGATAGATCACACGCCGGTACAACAATTAATTTTTCACCATCATCAGATTCATACAAATGTGCTGGCACATATGTATTGCCTACTAGTGTACTGTGTCGGACAGCATGTATTAAATTATCATCAACACATTCACCAGTTAATATAACTGATTGAGGTTCAAGCGGAAGCGGTATTCTGAAAAGTGGAAGTTGTAATTTCTTTGGCGGAGTACCCCTTTTTTTATTTTTATGTGGACCACTGTGCGTTTTTACCATTATATTTATCTTAAAAAAGATTTAAAAAGTTTTATGTTTTGGAAAAAAGTAAGTTCTTCTTAGTCTTACGAATTATGCTTGGATCTTCTCCGCCGTGCCAGGAAATCCGCGGTTGAATCTGGATTGGAAAGATCTTTTCAGAGTTGTCGTCTAGAACAATCGCAGCACCTTTTACTCGCGGTAGATTGTTTATGTAGTTCTCCACATCAAAAGATAGGTAACTTTGCATGATTTCATTGAGTGCTTTAACGTCTATACGTGCAGTCAGTCGATGAGATAGTACTATATCACTCTGCGTCATAACATCTGAATGTATCTTACCTGGCTGTTGTGTTGCAAGTACCATTGATATGCCTGGCTGGCGACCCTCACGTAAGAGCTGAACAATTGGTTTTGTAGCCAAAGTATCTCCTTTTTCAGGTATAAATTCGTGAGCTTCATCAATGAGAATCCACACTAACGGCATTTTTTCTTTTGTTAACTTTATGTCCCGCGTAACTTTTGCAACCTCTTCAAACTTTCTCGAAAGCAGGCGTTTTTTAAGAATATGTTTGCAGAAGAGCGCAATAACCAAGTCTTTAATTTCCTGTCCATCTTCAACAAAGTTGTAGGCACTTAGATCAATTATGCTCGTTTCACCTGCAGCTACAATATCTGTGAATTTAGTTGCTTTATTAGAGAATAGCGACCATTTTTCAACCGCTTCAAACCGCGCAATAACCAAGTTTTTATCCTGGTCCGTTGCTCGTTTATCAGATTGTATGGCTTTAATGATATCATCTACTGAGAAGTTCTTTTTGAGAGCTAGTACTGCTCGCTCAATTAAGATTCCCGCATTACTGTTAAAATCAATCTTAAAAAGACCACACCAATCTCTCGTTTCTAATTCTGAAGGGGCGAGTGCGAGTGGATAGTCTACGGGAAGTTTTTTGCTTTCATATTCTTCAACTAACCCAAAAGGTACAAAGACACGAGTCTTGAGCGGCGTTGGTTTAAGACCCCATTCTCGAACAAGTTCGTCTTCTTTATAATTCGGATGCTTCATGGTCCAATAGATACCCATTGTATCAAACATGATTGTTGCAGTGTTACTTTTAAGTTCAGGTTTTAGGTTAGCTAGACCTTCAGCAATAACTCCTAAAGAGTACGATTTTCCAGAACCTCTTTTTCCAGATACTAGAATAACATGTGGTCGGTTAACATCAAGAAGAACGGGGTTTGCTAGGCTTTTCTCACGTTCCATCGTTATGTAATGTTTTCCGAGCGAGATAGCACCTTCCTCTCCAAAGGTTTTAATGTCTGTCTCGTTTCGACCAAGAATGATGTTCTCCATAGTCTTTTAAAACGCTCTTTAATAATAACGTTTGTGCCGTGGTGGCGCAATCTGGTACCGCGTCAGCCTCGAATAACCCTTTCCACTTTGCGCAAAGCGTTAGCGGAAAGAAGGGATAGCTGATTTCCTTTGGATATGTAGGTTCGAATCCTGCCCACGGCGTTTCTATCTTATTAAGAAAACAAGTTTATTTAAGGCGTAATGTACTCAGAAAGGTATGAAAGATATAGAGATACTCAAGAAAGTTGCTGCTCAGGAGTTAGCTGCTGAGACGCGATATGCTGAGCAAGTTTCTAAGCTTTGCGATGGTAAGGTCAAGGAAGTAATCGCTGAACTTAAAGACGAAGAGCAAAGGCATAAACGTGAATGTGCAGTAATCATTAAGTTTCATGAGTCTGGTTTTGATGCATCTTCGTACGACGAAGCAGTAGATATGGAATTGAATTCATTACAATGTGTTAATATGCCAGATATGATTGCATTCTTGGAGTTAGATGTTGAAAAAGAACTAGAAGCAAAAAAGCTATATGAAGGATATGCGCGAGATGCTAAAGACGAAAAGATTGCTAATATGTTAATAAACTTCGCAGAAGATGAAGCATCACACGTAGAAAAGATACATGCGTTACTATCTGAACTGCAAGGCTGATTCACAAGACTTTAAAACTTAAGTTTTTATTCATTTTAATGATAGGTAATCAAATACGTACGGTGATTTTGCTGAGCGCACTTACAGGATTATTGATAGCTATCGGAGCCTACTTCGCAAACATATATTTAGCATTGGTTTTTGCAGTACTTATGAATTTTGCGAGTTACTGGTTTTCAGACCGAATCGTACTTATGATGTACCGTGCAAAAGAGGCAGACGTCGGCAAGTATGCACGACTTCATCAAATGGTGGCAGAGGTTGCAAGAAAAGCTAAACTTCCTAAGCCACGAGTTTATGTTGTTCCAAGTCCCGCAGCAAATGCTTTTGCAACCGGACGAAATCCAAAACACGCTGTCGTCGCAGTCACACAAGGTATTATGGAACTTCTATCAGAACGGGAGTTAAAGGGTGTGATAGCACATGAGTTAGCACATGTAAAAAATCGAGATATTTTGATCGGAAGTATTGCAGCTACAATCGCAGGAGCAATATCCGTGATTGCATTCATGGCTCGATGGGGTGCGATCTTTGGTGGATTTGGAAGACGAGACGGGGGTAATGTTTTAGAGTTACTCGCTTTAGCAATTGTTACACCGATTATTGCTATGATTATTCAGTTAGCAATCTCAAGATCTCGAGAGTTTATGGCTGATGAGGATGGCGCGAAGTTTATTGGTGACGGAAAGCCACTTGCATCCGCACTTAAGAAACTTGAGGCTCAGGCAAAGCATCGACCTATGCGGTTTGGTTCACGAGGTTCTGCACATATGATGATTGTAAACCCGTTATCTAGTGGAGCTTTTGTTAAGATGTTCTCTACACACCCAGCGGTAGAAGATCGAGTTAAACGTTTGGAAAAAATTAAATACTAATACTTCTAAGTTCTTTCATGGACCGAAAATATGTTGGTTTAATCGTTGGAATAATGACAGTCGCAGTCGCAGTTATGAGTTTTAATTCATATCTGTCAGTAACAAGTGCTAGTGGAGCTGCTGTTTTAGGTGGTGCTACAGGGAGTCTAGCTGTAGCGATGGTATCATTAGTAATCGCATGCGCTTTGTTTGCAAAACATTTTGGATTGATTAAGTAGCTTTAAATACCCTAATTTGATGTTTCTTTTATGGCACTGAAGTCCAAGTTTTGTGCGAAATGTGGTTTGGAGAAAGATAGGCTAGTTGGAAATCTTTGTTCAGAGTGCTTTTTTGATTTACATGAGATAAAGATACCTAAGACTACAGAGTTTGCACTCTGTTCAAAGTGTGGATCTATTCGAGTGGAGCATTTTTGGGTTGCTGTAGAAAAACAGAATCGAGATGTCTTTTCAGATCAAGTTAAAAAAGCGATTAAAGTGCCTGACGAGATTAAAGTTATTAAAGTGGATCTTATTAAGATAAAACCTGATGGTTTAATCGAAGTTACATATGATTTACAGGGAACAATTATTTCTAAGGAATATAGATGTGCACTTAGAGTCAATAAACAAGTATGTCCGCCGTGTAAAATAGAGGCACGTACGGATTATAAAGCAAAACTTCAGCTACGGACTAAAGAAGATCCGCAGAAGTTTCTGAAGGATTGTTATGATTTTTTATCAGCATATAAGAAGCGGTTACTTAAGATTGAAGAGTTTAAAATGGGTGTCGATGCACATCTACGTAGTAGAAAAGATGCATTGGAACTGGCGCAAGATTTTAAGCAAAAGCATAAGTTTGAGTGTCATATGCGTGAGACTCGCGAAGAGTACAGCTGGGATCGTAAAAAGAACAAACCTAAGTACAAATCGACGATCTTACTGACAAAGAAGTAGGCTTTTAAACCCAGATTTTTAGTATTTATTATGGAGCGAAAGAAGAAATTCAAGAAGCAAGGAAGACACGCTTATCAAAAGAAAAAGGCTTTTGGAGAAGAAGGAGAGGTATTAAGAGTTAAAACTCCAAAGGGTCGAGAGGTGTTAGGTGTTGTTGACATTCGTTTAGGTATGGGCAAATCTAGAATAAAATGTTTTGATAGTAAAGAACGGATTTGTAAGGTACCTGGAGCAAAGAAACGTAGGCTTTGGGTTCGTTCCGGAGACACCGTCATTGTTGAGCCATGGGAGTTTGGTGGAGATGAGAAAGGTAACATCGTCTATAAGTACCGTCCTGTTGAAGTTGCGTGGTTAAGGAAAAAAGGTTTACTCAAAGAGATTGAGGATATTGAGGAGTTCTAAATGCAAGAAACCGTATTGATCCCCAAGGATCGGATAGCAGTTTTAATTGGTAAGAAGGGTGAAGATCGTAGGGCTATTGAGAAGCTCGGTAAGGTTAAGCTGTGGATTGATTCTAACACAAATGAAGTTACAATCAACAGTTCTAAGGTTGATAATATATTCTTTGCAAAAAAGGTTGTTATGTTAGTTGGAAGAGGATTTTCACCTAGCTCTGCAGCGAAGGTTTTTAATGATAAATATTGTGCTGAACTGATTGATATGCGTGATTACGGTGCAAAAGAAAGAAAGCAACGTGAGCGCATGGTTGGAAGAGTTATCGGTACAAAAGGAAAGACAAAAGCGATAATCGAAAAAGAATCGAATACAGAAGTTATTGTTTATGGTAAGACTGTAGGTATTTTAGGGCAACCTGAAGATGTTGATCGTGCAAGGCGCGCTTTAGAAAGTATTTTAGAAGGGTCTAAGTCTGCAACTGCCTTCAGAATTTTGAAAGGAACTGAGTAGATACACGCTAAGATTGGTATCTAATGATATTTTGATAGCGAACACACTTAAATCTGCAAGATCATCCAAAAGCTTTTTAATCTAGAGTACTATTCTATTACATAATGGCCAATTCTAAAGCAGCTAAAACTGATGTTCAGACACATAAGCAAGTTTCAGTAGCTGAGTTCTTTGAGAAAAACAGACACCTACTTGGTTTTAACAACCCCGCAAAATCTTTGTTGACTTCAGTAAAGGAAGCTGTTGATAATTCGTTAGACGCGTGTGAAGAAAATGGTATTCTACCAAGTATCACAATACAACTTTCTGAGATTAAGGCAGGTAGATTTAAGATGATTGTTGAAGATAATGGTCCGGGAATTCCTAAAAAACATCTGTTGAGCGCTTTTGGTAAATTACTTTATGGTTCTAAGTTTCAGACAAATGGTGGAAAACAGGGTCGTGGACAGCAAGGAATTGGTATATCTTCAGTTATTCTATATGGTCAGCTTACAACGGGAAAGCCAGCTGTTCTGATATCAAAGACAAAAAAGGACGATCAGGCTCACATGTATGTAATGCATATTGATGTTAAGAAGAACGAACCAGAGATTGTTTCTGACGAACCATTTGATTGGTCAGACAAACCTTGTGGAATTCGTGTTGCGGTTGAGATGGAAGCAAAGTATGTTGAGCATAAACAATCTGTATTAGAGTATATTAAACAGACTGCTATTGTTAATCCTCACGCAGAGATAACCTATATCTCTCCATCAGGAGACCGATTAGATTTCCCACGAGTTACAGATAAGTTACCTGTTAAGTCAAGATTAATTAAACCACATCCAAAGGGTGTTGAACTTGGTGTATTCAAAAGAATGCTTAAAGCAACCTCTGCGAGAACTATTAAATCATTTTTTACAAAGGAATTCGATAAAGTTGGAGGTGGAACAGCTAACGAGATCATTACGATCGCAAATAGCTCAATTGAAGACGGAAATAAGACGCTTCCTGAAGCGAAAAGACTAAAGCTTATTGACGGAAAGTTTTCACCAAAGTATATTACGCCAGATCAGGTTGAGGCATTGTTATTGGGAATGCAAAACGCAAAGGTTTCAAGACCAAGCCTTGATTGTCTCTCTCCAATCGGTGGTGGACTTCTACGTAAATCTTTAGAGAGTGAGTTTGATCTAGACTTTGTTCATACTATCACACGATCAGCAACAGTTTACCGAGGTAATCCTTTCCAAATCGAAGTTGGAATTGGTTATGGTGGTGAGTTAGACGTAGATGGTGCGATTAAGTTGATTCGATTCGCAAATAAAGTTCCATTACTTTACCAAGAAGGAGCTTGCGCATTAACACAATCAATCAAAAAGAACAATTGGAAACCATATGGTCTTTCACAGAGTTCAGGTTCGTTCCCAACCGGACCCGCAGTTATTGTTATTCATATGGCATCTGTTTGGGTTCCGTTTACATCAGAATCAAAAGAGGCAGTTTCAGGTTATCCTGAGATCACGAAAGAAGTTAAGTTAGCGATCCAGGAATGTGCTCGAAGCTTGCAAAGATTTATTGGTCGAAAGAGACGGTCTGAGATTGAAGCTAAGAAGCGAGAAATCTTTAAGGCGTATTCTAAGGAGGTTGCACAGGCAGTAACATCTCTTAACGAAGCTGACGCTTACAAATTAACAAAAGATCAAATCGAGAAAAAGTCGTTAGATACATTAAAGAAACTAAATAAGATCGCAGAATCTATGTATTCAACTGGAGCAGATATCGAAGCGCTTGAAGAGACCGTAGAAGTACTTGAAGAACAAGAAGAAAAAGCAGCAAAGCAAGAAGTTGAAGAAAAACAATTAGAATCTGAACGCGAAGAGGAAGAAGAACTAATGGAGGAAGAAAAATAGAATGGCAGAACTAACTAAAAAAGAAATCGTAAAAAGATTGCACGATTTGGGAGTTGACCTAAAGAAAAATGTCGATGATCTAAAAGACCCACATATTACAATTCCTTTGCGAACGCTTGCGAACGCTTACTTTGATAAGAAAGATCGGATGATTAAACTTGGTGAGCGAACACAGACTCGAACTTTCTTCAATGTTGGGCAGTCTAAAAAGTTCATGCAGACTGCGTTGGTTGCTTCACAGATTAAGCAACTTTTAGAGCAAGATAAGCCAGCAATTTCAACAAGACAGTTGTATTATATTCTAAAGCACTCCATTGAGGGCACAAAGGAAAACACATTTGATGATCAGGCAACTGAGTCCGACCCAGTTATCGAAGATGTTGAGGTTACAATCAATGCGCTTCGAGAACAACTCGGATTAGAAGCGACACCTAGTGGCGTTATCTCAGGTCCGCTAAAATATGAAGATCTAAAGACAGATGATATAATTGACTGTTCAAAAATGGGATCCGCAGGTGCAGCAATCCCACCAAATACTGAACCACATGTTGTAAAGTTTAAAGAATGTAAGGCAGACTTTATACTTGTTGTAGAGAAGTTTGCAGTGTGGAATCTTCTAAATCAATCAAAGTTCTGGAAGAAACACAATTGTATCTTAATGACGGGTAAGGGTCAGGCAGCAAGATCTGATCGAAGATTAGTTTCAAGACTTGCAAAAGAATACAAAATTCCAGTATATGTTTTTGCAGATAATGATGCTTATGGATATTATATCTACTCAGTTTACAAACAAGGAAGTATTAACTTAGCTTTCTTCTCAGAAAAAGCAGCTTGCCCAGATGCAAAGTTCATTGGACTAAAAACCGGCGACATAAAAAAGTTTGATATCGCAAAGTCCAACTGGATCAAGTTAGAAGGTCACGATCTAAAACGACTTAAGGAAATCTCAAAGTACGAGTGGTTCCAGAGTAAAGAATGGCAGGCAGAACTACAGGCCATGAAAGACTTTGGCTACAAAGTAGAGTCTGATGCATTAGTTAGTAAGTCTATTGAGTTCATGGCAGATACCTATCTACCACGAGTCATCAAGGAAAAGAACTGGTTAGATTAAGTTATTCTTTATTTTGTATGTATTTTCGCATAATACAGGTACGTGCGTGATACGTACAAGCTTTGCACTCCGTGAACTCTTCAAAGTCTTGTGGATATACGTCAACATAATCATCTTCCATACGCGTGCAGTTAACAAATTCATCTGATAAGAATAGTCTTGTTTCACTTCCATCTGGATTTTTGTGATTTATTGAAAAGCATATAATGTCAAGTAGTCCACTTGAAATGTATGGCTTTACTTCTGGCCAATTTATGACGCGAGCTTCACCATCTAAGGGCATACTTTCTAACCCAGGTATGTTAATTTTATGTGGCGCAAGATCGATTTTATCTCGAGATCTTATGATTTTACTTACAAGTTCTACAGCTTTCATAACTTCTTTATCAGTCATCTACGAGCTCCCTGTAGTCGTTCATATAATCGAAATACACAAGATGCTTCAACATATTCACATTTACCACAATTATCTGGATAGTATTCTCTTTCACAAGCACTTTCTCGGATTATACCCTCTTGATCTACTTTGAGCGAAGTCTTGCTATCATCTTTGTTTTTTCTTATAATATTCACATTAAATTTGTAAATGCCGCCAGATTCTAGCATCTGGAGTACAATTGGAGTTCTATCAGGTGCTACAGTTATATCTGGAACTCTCCAAGCAAGCGTTTTTGCTTCTGTAATTTTAGTATCGTCATCTAGGTGTACATTATCTAGTAGTTTTTGTAAATCCTTATTTGTCATTAGTCTGTACCTCATTATAGGTTATTATCTAGGAGTGACAAGGACCTTTTATATTCTTATCTAAGAAAAGACGTAAAAAATACGATAAATTTATAAATATACAGGAAATATCCTTGTTGTGGAATATAGGCTAGATGATCGGGATCGAAAGATCATTATGATTTTACAAGAAAACGCTAGAGAGAGCTTAACATCAATATCACGTAGGATTGGATTATCTGTAGATGCAGTACATCAGCGAATTAAGAAAATGACAAAAGTTAAGGTTTTTGCACAAAGTATCTTAGTAAATCCTGTAGGCATTGGCTATCCACTTATGGTTGATATAAAGATAAAGATAAAAGATGCTTCAGAAAAAGATGTTACTTCGTTTATATCTTATCTTAAATCGCACCCTCGAGTTGTTGAATTAATTCAGATAATGGGTGATTGGGATTTTACATGTGTATTGTTAGCAAAAGACGCTAATGATCTTGCTGAAGTTACAAATGAAATCCGTTATAAGTTCAATAAGTTCATTGCTGACTGGCGAGCTATGATCTTACTTAAGCACCATAAGTTTGAGAAATATGATATGACTAAGTTATGAAAGTTGATTTTAAGACGAGATTTTGGGAGATTGATTCGTTAAGAGGCATAGCGATTATTGTGATGATTATATTTCACGCAATTACTGTTTTATCTTACTTTAATGTAATTGATATCGATAATAATCATTTATTATTGCGAGGTACTATATTTGTTTTTGCTAGGTTGTTTCTTTTATTAGTCGGTATATCTTTGACACTAAGCTACGCAAGATTAGAAGACTGGAATCGAAAGAAGATATTCTTAAAATACCTAAAGCGTGGATTGATTATCTTTTCAGGAGGACTTGCAATTACGTTAGTAAGTTGGTTTTTTATCAGAAAAGATTTCATAATCTTTGGCGTACTTCATCTGATTGGATTCGCAATCATCTTTGCAATACCAGTTCTTAAGAAGAAATTCTTGAACTTGTTATTGGCGGTGTTCTTTACACTTGGCGGGTTTTATGTTAATCGTCTAACAGTAGATACTTCTTGGTTGATCTGGCTTGGTGCATCTCCGGCAAACTTTACTACGGTTGATTATTTTCCAGTTTTCCCTTGGTTTGGTGTAGTGCTTTTAGGTATTTTTATAGGTAACATGCTCTACAAAGACTACTCGAGAACCTTTAAAATCAAAGACCTATCTAGTAACCATGTAGTTCGCTTGCTATCCTTTTTAGGCCGCCATTCATTGATGTTATATCTAATACATCAGCCAATAATCATAATTGTGCTTGTTAGTTTAGGGTATATTACACTCTAGAAATCCTTAAAATGGGTGTTATCTCGGTATAGTAGGCATGTCGTTTGACTTTTTAGGCTCAGAACAGACTATCTTCTCTAATCCGAATGCTTTGGACCCAGATTTTATTCCTAAGCTTTTGCCACATCGAGAGGAACAGCAAAACTACGTAGCTTCGGCGATTAAACCGCTTTTTCACGAACGCAATGGTAAAAATGTACTGGTCTGGGGTGCGCCCGGTATCGGAAAAACCGCAGCTTCAAAACGAGTTCTTAAGGATCTGGATGAAGTTGATTCAGATAAAAAAATTAATCAGGTTTTCATTAACTGTTGGAAGTTCAACACAACGTATAAGATTCTCTGCGAAGTTTCACGTCAGTTTGGGTATCCGTTTACACAGACTATGCGTACAAATGAGGTTATGGAAAAAGTTGCAGAAAAGGTAGAGAAGTTCGACGGTGTTGTGTTCGTGTTCGACGAGATTGATAAGGCAGAGGATTACAATTTCCTTTACTTCATCTTGGAAGAGTTTCCACGTAGAACGATCATTTTGATAACTAATGAAAAAGACTGGGGTGTAGATGTTGACGATCGGATTCGGTCTCGATTGATACCCGAGACCCTTGAGTTTAAACCATATACTCCAAGAGAGGTGTTTAATATTCTTGCTGAGCGTAAGAAGTATGCTTTTTATGAGAACACTTGGGATTCGAAAGCATTCGCTGAGTTAGCTGAAAAAGCCGCAGAGTACGAAGATATTCGTGTTGGTATTAAGCTGATGAAGGTGGCTGGAGAGATTGCTGAAAATGAGTCCACTGCGAAGGTGGTTGTAGCGCATGTTTCTGAAGCAATAGCGCGTATTGATGAGTTTAAGATAAAAAGTTCTGCAGATTTGACTGACGAAGACAAGTTTATACTATCTCTTTGTGAGAAGCATAATGGCCAACGGTTTGGTGTTGTATACGGCGCATACGAAAACACTGGTGGAGTTAAATCTAAGAAGACATTTAGGCGTAAACTTGAGAGATTGCAGCTTAGAAAACTTATAACTTTAGAGACTGGTGGTATAGGACTTACTGGAAGGTCAACGATTATACATCATATTGGGCTAAAGAAGCGCAATAATATCATCAAAGAGAAGACAGAGCATAAGGCTCTAGATGAGTTCTAATTGGAAGTTGTTTTGTCCCTAAAATCGTTAGTTATCAGACTAGTAGACACTGGACAGTTCTATATGTCTCTTATATAGATCATCACATATACATAGTTGATTCAAATGAGATTTCCAAACATCCTTCAAAAAAAGATCAATGACATCGGTTACTGGGTTGAACTTAGCGACGACACTGGAGAGGTAAATGTAAACGACGTTTTCGGATTGACAACGATTGATAGAGTTAGAAAAGAGGTTGAGAAAGCGTATAAACAAGATGCGAATAACCTTGACCCTAAGAAAGTCAGTGTGATCTTTAGCCAAGTTCTTCAAAGCTTAGATAGCTGGAAGAATGTAAGACTAAGTGCATAATCGCCTACTTCTGCGCCTTTGGGCTCTGAGAAGAGCCCTCCACCACCTTTATTTCTTAATCCAGAAGTGATAGATAGGTACGGCAGCAAAGATTGCTGTTAAAATTAAGTAAGTTTCCCAACCATAGTCATGTACTTGGGGTACCCAATACATAAATGCTAAGGCAAAGAAAAATGCTGATAGTTTTATCAGTCCAACGTCCCACCATTTTAGTTTCTGCATTCTAGCGTTTAAATCTAGCATATCTTAATTAATCATTCGGGATATAAAAAGATTGAGGGCTGCTCAATGAGAACTTTTATAAAATCAAGTTAAACCTTACTTGTATGCCTGGGTGGCTTAGTTGGTAGAGCGTGCGGCTGTTAACCGCGAGGTCACAGGTTCGAGTCCTGTCCCAGGCGCTAATGCTTTTTAGCTTTCTCAAAAGTCTTTTAAATACTCAGAAGGCTGTTTTACCAAGGGCGGGTAGCTCAGCCTGGTTAGAGCGCTGGTCTTATAGGGCCGCTTCCATAAGGAAGTTCTCTGGCTTAAGATAGCCAGATGTCGGGAGTTCAAATCTCCTCCTGCCCACTTATTTTTACAAAATTTTTCTTACGGAAGAAAGTCTTATAAACCAAAACTAAGGCGGATAACCACTGCCCCTATGGTGTAGCCCGGTCAATCATCTCAGGCTTTCGCCCTGAGGACGGGGGTTCAAATCCCTCTGGGGGCACTACACTTTTATAGTTCTGACTTGTTCTATTGTATGCTTGAGAATATACCGACTCTCTACATTCAATTAGCAATACTTACAGTTTTACTTGGTTTGTCTGGATTCTTTTCTTCATACGAGACGGCCATAACTTCACTTAGTCGTATACAGATCCGTCAGCTTGTTAAGCAGAACAAGAAGAATGCAAATATTGTTCAGAAATTACGTGATAATCTTAATGATACAATTATCACGATTTTAATTGGTAATAATCTTGTTAATATCGCAGCATCCGCACTTGCTACAATCGTAGCGACAGACGTTTTCGGATCCTCGGGAGTGGGTATGGCTGTTGGTATATTGACTTTTCTAGTCTTGATCTTTGGCGAGATTACACCAAAAGCATATGCAACGCAGAATGCTGCAAAGCAAGCGTGTAGATTCGCAAAAATGTTTATGTTCTTATCGTCAATGTTGAGACCACTGATTTGGATTCTTAGTAAAGTTTCAAACGCGATGATTCGTATGATTGGAGGTACGGTTGGTGACGAACCGTTAGTCACAAAAGAGGCGATAACTTCTATCGCAGACATTGGTGCAGAAGAAGGAGTTCTTGCGGAGAGTGAGAAAGAGATAATACACAATGTTGTTCAGTTCAATAGCACAATTACTAAAAATATCATGACCCCACGCATAAAAGTTCTTATGGTTGAAGTTAAGGAAAGTCTTGCACAAATTAAGAAACTTGTAGAAAAATCAACTTATTCTAGAATTCCAATATATGACGGAGACAAAGATCATATAATCGGTATACTTCATGTTACTAAATTCTTAAAAGAATATAAGCCAACACTCAAGATAAAATCAATTCTTAGTCCTGCCTATTTTGTAACCTCTGAACAACCGATTGATAAGTTGTTGAAACAGATTCAAAACAATCGTGCTCCAATGGCGATGGTCTTAGATACAAATGGCGGCTTTGCAGGAGTTGTTACTTTGGAAGATATTATGGAAGAGTTGATTGGTGATTTTTATGATGAAACAGATATTAATGAACATCTTCTAAAACATATAGATAAGAAAACAATTGATGCTAATGCGGATATGAGTATGAAAAATGTTGATGCTGCACTGAAGATTAGTCTGCCACAAGAAAAGAAATCCACTTTTGGAAGTCTGAATGAGTTTGTTCTGAATAAGTTAGGACATATTCCGACGGTAGGGGAAGAAGTAGATCTGAAAGACGTTGTGATTACTGTGAAAAAAGCTAGTAAACATAAGATCGAAGCTGTCCGAATACACAAGAAGTAATCGTAAAGTTTATAAATGTAAAAAATAAGATGTTATTATGAAACACCTATGCGCACAAACATTAGTAGAACTCCGGCGTAGATGATATTATTTTTCTAAAGCGATTTGCAAATTTCGTAATACTTTTTGACATAGTTATAAATTTTGGGCCAGTAGCCTAGTCTGGATATTGATAATCGAAGATAATCAATCTCTGTTTATCAACCAGATAGGGCACAGACAGGATGGTGATAGCCACTTGGTGTTTGCCTTCGGTGCACGCCTTCTAGGTGCAAGCCTCCTAAGTGTAAGCTTGCGGAGCTTTTAGCGCAGACAGCCTGGGATCGGGGGTTCGAATCCCCTCTGGCCCGCTCAAATGCTAAGAATTAAATATTAGCGAGGTAAAAAATAATATGAACTTGAAAGTAAATGCGGTAAAAGAATTGCATAAAGTAACGGGTTTGTCTATTCAGCAGATCGACAAACTACTTGAAACGCCGCCTGACAGCAAGATGGGAGACTTGGCGTTCCCATGTTTTTCACTAGCAAAAAACTTTGGAAAATCGCCAATAGAGGTTGCTAGACTTGTGAGAGATAGACTTGTAGTTCCAAAAGGTTTCAAGAAAGTAGAGTTTACAGGTCCATACCTAAACTTCTTTTACGAAGCAACAAATTTAGCAGAGCAAGTTCTGAAAGAGTCTCTTAAGAAGGATTTTGCTAAGTCAAAAAAGTATGCTGGCGAAAAGATAATCATAGATATGATTGCAACTAATCCAAATAAGCCAGCACATATTGGACATGCTAGAAACAGTTGTTTGGCAGACTCTTTATCAAAATGTATGTTGAATATAGGATATAATGTTGTTAGACAGACATATGGTAATGATCTTGGAATACCGACTACTGCAGTTTTTTGGGCAACTAAGAATCTTAAGAATCTTCCAAAAAAGACCATGCGAGAAGACTTTTGGCAGGGTGAGATCTACGCAAAAATGCAAGAGTTAATGGAAAAAAACCCCAAAATAAAAGCTAAAGTTAGTGACTTACTTTCAAATTTGGAAAAAGACAGACATTCTAAACTAGCTAAAGCACAGAGAGCATTCGCTGGAAAATGTACGCTTGCACAGGACAAAACGTGGAATAGATTAAATGTAGATTATGATTTAGTTCTTAATGAAAGTGACATTGTTACTTCAGGTATGGTGGAAGAGGCAGTTAAACTGCTGCAGACAAAAGGGTATTTGGTTGAAGGCCATGGTATTAATGCAGGATGTTTGGTTTTTCCTTTGAGTGAGTTCAAGGAATTTAGTGGTATGAAAAATCCTGACAAAATACTGTTTAGACCAAATGGCGCTGCGACATATACTGGTAAGGATATTGCTTTAACTTTATGGAAAGCAGGCAAGCTAAAAGCTGATTTTAAGTACAAAGAACTAAGAAAAGGATTGTACGAAACGTCTATAGATGGCAAGGTGATTAAGAATAAGTTTAGTAAGGCTAATAAGATGATGTGGGTGGTTGCATCAGAACAAGATTATGTTATTCTTGTAGATAGATATGCGCTTAAAGTAATTTGCGGAGAGCAAGCTTTCGCAGACTCACACCATTTTTCATATGCGATGATTGGTTTTGGTGGAGACGCAAAAATATCTAGCAGATCAGGGGCTAATGATTTGGCAGCAGATGTTATTATTGACAAAGCAAAAGTTTTGATTAAGAAAGAGATCGTAAAAAGAAATCCAAAACTGCCGATAACAAAGGTTAAGCTCTTATCCGAATCTATTGCATCTGGTGCAATTAGATATTATTTGATTAAAGTCGCACCAAATAAAGGTATTGATTTTAGTTTCAAAGACGCACTTTCATTTGAAGGGAATACTGGACCTTATTTACAGTACGCATTAGTGAGAGCGAGTAAAATTCTAAAGAAGTCAAAGCAGAAGGTTTCAGTAAGCATTGATTTTAGTCTGTTGGCATCTAATGAAGAGCAAGCTTTGATAAAGCATATATCTAAGTTTCCAAAAATTGTTGAAAGTGCAGCAGAAAATTATGCACCACATTTAGTTGCTAACTTTGCGTATGAGTTGGCGCAGAAGTTTAGTACTTTTTACTCAAAACATAGAGTTATTGGCGTACCGTTAAAGGAAGAAAAAGCAAGATTGTTACTAGTAACATCTTTTTATGAGACTCTAAAGAAAAGTTTAAATCTACTTGGAATAAAAGAAGTTGAAGTAATGTAATGAAATTAACAAAATATGATTGGGCTTCGATATTAGTTATAGTACTTTTGTTCGCAGTTAGTTTTTACATGTATCCTGGCCTTCCAGACGAGATACCGACACACTGGGACGCTTCTGGTGAGATAGATGGATGGGGTGCACCGTATATGATATTCTTACTCCCAATTATCTCATTCTTAATATATGGTCTGTTTTTGATCTTGCCAAGGATAGCGGTTTTTAAGAAAAATGTCCGCGAATTTAAACACTTAGGGAGCATGAAGTTCATGATGATACTTGTGTTTGCGTTTCTATTCTTAGCAACTATACTCGCAATTACGAATTATTACAATCGCATGGTGTTAATGGTATTACCGATTATTGGACTCATGTTCTTCTATTTTGGATATATCATGCCGGAGATAAAACGTAACTTTCTGATAGGTATTAGAACGCCGTGGACTCTAGCAGACGACTTTGTATGGAAACAGACACACGCACTTGGTGGAAAGCTTTTCATGGCTTTAGGTGTATTGTTTGTCCTGCTAATGTTCGTTGACCCGAAATATTTGATTTACATAATTATTGTAAAAGTTATTGGAGTGATTATAATCTTATTTACCTATTCATACTGGGTTTGGCATAAGCACGGGAAGAAAAATTTATAGCTTACCAGAGATTTGCGGATAAGGTTTACGAGCATAAACCTTATAAACCAACTAACTTAGTTCTACATTATGAAGCGTTCAAGTCGAAAGTGGAAAAAGAAGAATAAGTCCGGGTATCGAGGACGATGGAAGTGGTACCGGAAGAAATTGAATGAGAAGAAGCGACTTAGACGTAGAAAGCGATCTTAGTTATTCTTGAGATTAGTAACCTTTTTAATTAGACTTAGAAGTTATTCTATTATGCAGGGGTGCCGGAGTGGTCAAACGGGCTGGGCTTAGGTAGCTTCGTTTTTCTTAGGAAAAGCGACGTAAGTGCGAAAGCCATACGAAAAAAGGCTTTTAATCGCCCAGGAAACCCAGTGGCTTAGATGGTACGGCTATAGTGCATGCCAGAGCAATGCCTACGGGGGTTCGAATCCTCTCCCCTGCACTATATTCTCTACAATATACTTTTATACGAGCCATGATGATTATCTAAATGGATCCTAATCTTATTGTTACGCTGATTGGAGCTGTGATTCTATTGGGAGTTTTTCTCGCAAATATCTCTAAGAAAACTGGATGGCCACTATCACTCATTTTGTTGATTGTGGGTCTAGTTATCGGACCGATTACGGGGTGGCTAGATGCAGCTGCATTTAGTAGCGCAATACAATCTTTTGCAATCATTGCGTTGGTTATAATTTTATTTGACGTTGGTTATGATCTTAAGATATCTAAGATTAAGAAAGAGCTTTTTGAGTCTACAAGACTCGCTTTTGTTGGAGTGTTTTCGACGATGGTCGTTGTCTTCTTGATATCTAAGTATCTTTTAGGTTTAGATACATATCTTGCTTTATTGTTTGGTGCGCTGCTTGCATCAACAGACCTTACGGTTATCGCACCACTGGTTCAGAATCTAAAGTTAAAGCAGAGAACTAAGGAGGCAATGTCTATGGAAGCAACTCTGAATTCAGTATTTGCAGCAGTTATCGCTATTGTTGTTGGAGTTATGATTCAATACAAGTCAAACTTTGCAGAAGCGATAAGTCGGGGTTTAATATATCATATTGTTACAGGGGTCGCGATCGGTTTAATCTTGGGATGGATCTTACTTAAGAGCGTACGTAAATTGAAGTTTGATCAGATGCCTGCACTTATAACAGTAGGTGCAGTTCTTGTTGTCTATGCAGCAACAGAGATGATCGGAGCAAGCGGTATTATTGCTGCTTTGATCGTTGGTTTACTCTATGGAAACACTAAGCCAGCACCACCAAAGTTCGTAATGCTGTTTGGAGAGAACCTTCAAATGATCTTAATTACGTTTGTCTATATCATGTTGGGCGCTTTGATTACATTTGACGCGTTTGTTGATTATAGCCTAATAGCATTTATTTTAGTTGCGTCAGTTATCTTAACGAGATACTTCGCTATGAAGTTAGTAACGCAGAATGATTCTTTGTTAGCACAGCGAGTTATTGGAATCGCAGGACCTCGTGGTATTATATCCGCAATCTTGGTTTTGAGTTACGCACATCTATTTCCAGATCCAAATTTGATTATTAGCATGGGTTTCGCAGTAATTCTAGGTACATCTTTGGCTGTATTCTTACTACCTGTGATTGAAGAAAAGACTAATCCTCGAATCAAAAAGGCAGGATTGCGCCTTTAGGTAAGCTTTTAAACCGTGTTTTTTACTGTAGAGTAGCATGGCAAAGGGTAAACACGCACTATTTAACACGTTTATAAATAGAACCAGAAACGTTATAGATATCGCTACAGTGCACAAACAACTCGATGAAAGAACGCACGTCGCTTTAGCTTTAGCTGAGATTCATAATGATTACTTACAGGGAAAAGCCGGATCTTCAAAAAATATCACTTCTGCAGATATAATGACTGCCGCACATAATGGTGCGAGCCAGATCGAAGATGTTTTTGAGACAAAGGCAGGATTCGTTCGTCTAGGAAAGTACGCAAAAGCACTAGATGTACTTAGTTACCTTATGTCCGTAGAATATAATCGAGCTTTTTCTATATCTAATTTGGCAGAGTCTTTTGGCAGTTCGTATATTCCAGCACGTAAGCGTCTTAATATTTTAGAAGATCAGAGCTTGTTAGAGTTAATACGTGTCGGAAGCGACGTAGTGTATCGTAGATTGCCAATAGCTCCACAGTTTGTAGCACATAATGCACGAACTGGTGAGGAAAAAGTATATGATGCAGTTGCATTAATCCGTCGGATATTTACTTACGAATTACCTCGCTAAGCGGGAAACGCGTGGTTTTTAAGTCTTTACTTTAAGGTAGAGTATGCCGAAATCACTTGCTACTACGCATAAAGTTCTAAATATATTAGCAAGAGTTACGACTGCAAAGCAAAAGCGGCCTGAAATAGAGAAACTTTTGATGGAAGCTGCTATTGCGAAAGAGATCACGCGAGACGCACTGAGTGATTGCAATGTGGCGCAATGGCCAAGGGTTTTTGCAGAGACACTGGATCGTTTGATAGCAGACAACTCAAGTAGGTTTGGTGTAATGGATAGTGATTTATCCTATAAAGGGTACTTATTGCAAATGCGTAGCGTATTCTTTGAGGAAGGGACAGCACCATTTAGTACTTTGGTTAATTTACGTAAAAAGTATTTAGTAGATCATTATTATCTTCAGCGTCATCGTGAGAGTGCAAGTAATACGAAGTTTACACGAGAGTTCCTTTGGACACTTGGCGCAAAGGTCGTAGTTCATATCGATCAGATGAACTTTGGTTAAGCGAAGTGTTTTTAAGTTTTTAGACCTACCTAATGGTTATGTTTTATGAAGAGAATCCTATTGGTACGCAGGCAGAACCAGATGTTGGTATGATTCGAGATCGAGTTTTTGACGGACTAGCGGATGTTGAGAGCGAACACAGTATTTTTGTAGAGAATCTTTGCCAACCTGATCGTGGACAGAACGGGAGACCTGAGCTTACATGGAACACCACTGTAAATCTCGGAGACGCGTTTCAGATACCTGGACAGGTTTTGATTATGTGGCCTGGTCAGGGGAATGGTAGGAAAGGCTCTGAGAACCTGCCGCCAATAAACAGTATTGGCGAAGCTTTTGCATCAGAATATCAGATACCTTTTCCGTTAATTGAAGGACATACACCAAGACACTATGAGTTAGGTACTGTTGGTTTGATGGTTCCACTGTGGCGTGTTGAAGGTGAGGGAATTGATCATGGCTGGGCAAGAACACTTGGTATCGGACTAGATCCTAGATCGTCGGGTATGATACTACCTTTGTTCTGGGCAGGGCACCTTACTCAATATAGACCGTATTTTACAACCCTTCCAAAAGTAACTGGAACCTTGGTTGATGGTCAGCATTATGCAGATCATGCGCTGGTAAATGTAGATAGTGCAATTAATGCAATCTTAACAATGACTTCGGATATACGTACAGAGGAAGGCGAGACGCTTGCTGCATTAGGTATGCTTCCAGATCCACATTAGAGTGGATTTTAACGTGCCACAATCTTTTTAAAGGTGATTTTTCAAAGTTAAGTCAGATGAAAAGCTCATCGGGAAATTAAGAAATTCGAGCTGCGCGATGAAGATTTCTTACGGAAAGCCTTATAAGGAGGCCGTATCAAATATCATACTCCATATGGAGATTAAATCACGTATAGTGATTTTGCGTGAATTCCAGTTACTAACTGGGATGAGATAGTAAGTAAAGTGTACAAGTGTACAAATACGTTAATTCCAAATAGTATAGCAAATTTTTTGTGACCTAAAATCGTAATAAATAGCAGAATTCCAGTTGATCCTGCTGGAGATCACTGCTAGAAGGATTCGACTTAGACATGCAAGTCTATGTTTTCGGACATGGCGAAAGGCTCAGTAACACGTCAATAATCTACCCTGAAGTGGGGGATAAAATCGGGAAACTGATTGTAATACCCCATAAAAGATAGATGCTGGAAGGCGCTTTCTTTGAAAGTTTCGGCGCTTCAGGATGAGTTGGCGGCAGATTAGCTTGTTGGTAGTGTAAAGGACTACCAAGGCGAAGATCTGTAAGGGGGATGAGAGTCCTAGCCCTGAGAGGAACACTGAGATAAGGGTTCCAGCCCTACGGGGTGCAGCAGTTACGAAACCTCTACAATGCACGCAAGTGTGATAGGGGAATCCTTCGTGCAATCCATTAGGATTGCTTTTGTGGAGTGTAAGAAGCTCCAGGAATAAGGGGTGGGCAAGACCGGTGCCAGCCGCCGCGGTAATCCCGGCGCCCCAAGTGGTGATCACGATTATTGGGCCTAAAGCATCCA
>Ga0233431_1000228_pt1 | contig 130595 bp, 82 predicted proteins | sample SI_118_April2016_FD_179867 | JGI IMG/M metagenome (GOLD analysis project Ga0233431, IMG submission 179867) | Seawater microbial communities from Saanich Inlet, British Columbia, Canada - SI_118_April2016_200_MG | ecosystem: Environmental > Aquatic > Marine > Inlet | place: Canada: British... | reverse complement strand
ACTTCACCTCGTTTCGTTTCGACTACGGCTGGCAGTACGACCAGTGGAGCGACACCCTGACCGTCGAACCGTATCTGCTCTCGGTCTACGTGCAGGACGACTGGCAGATGACGCCGCTGACCGAGGTCCGTCTGGGGCTGCGCGGCGCATATTACGAGGAAGGGGGACACTTTTCCCTTAATCCGCGTTTCTCCATCAACCGCACGCTGCAGGAGGGTTTGCGACTCAAACTGGCCGGCGGGCGGTATCAGCAATACCTTCAGTTGAACTCGGCCGAAGGGTTCAGCGGCGGCGATGTATGGGTCCCCCTCGACGGGACGGTTGACCCTGGACGCTCGCTGCAGATCGTCTCCGGGCTGGAGTGGGAGCCTTCCGGCACGTACCGGCTGAGCGCCGAGACCTACTACACGGACCTGGCCAATCTGGTCGTCCTCGACGAGGAGAGGCCGGAGAATGTGGATCAGGAAACCTCCGAAGATCTGTTCAAAACGGGGGGGGAAGGGTACGCTACCGGGCTGGAATTGTTTGCCGAGAAACGCCGCGGGCGCCTGACCGGCTGGGCGGGTTACACCTTCGGATGGACGCGACGCCAGTTTGCGGAGATCGACGGGGGCCGCTCCTTCCCGCCTAAATACGATCGCCGCCACGATTTGTCGCTGACCGGCACCTACCAATTCGCTCCCGTCTGTCCCACCTGCGGCGGCTGGAGCATCAACGCCAGCTTCGTGTACGGCACGGGCCAGGCCTTCACCCCGGCCGCGGCCCGCTATACGCTGCTCGACCCGGCCGTTGGTGAGCCGGTGGACCGGTTCCTGGCGGCGCGGCGCAACACCGGACGGCTGCTGCCCTACCACCGTCTGGACGTGGGCACCCGGCGCACCCTGAAGCTCTTTGGCGAGGGGGTGCACGCGGAGATCTACTTCCAGATCTACAACATCTACAATCGCCGCAACGAATGGTTCGTGGAATACAACGCGGAAGATTCGAGCAAGAAACCCCAGGTCGTTCCCATGTTGCCCATCATGCCGACCTTCGGCTTTGATTTCAGGTTCTGAAAATTATGCGAATTCCTCTGATCCTGCTGGCCCTGCTTCCCCTCCTGTCGTGTGACGCCCCCGGGCCCCTGAAGGCGGAGAGGAAACCGGGCGATCTGTTCGCACCCAGTGAGGGCAATATGGTGGTTGTCGAGGCGATCCTCGTAGTCGATGCGCCCCTGCCCCCGGTGCAGGTGCGGCGGACAGTGGCACCCGGCGATCCGTATTCGGCCGCAGGAGCGGCATTGGCGGATGCCCATGTTTCTATACACCACGGCGACACGGTGTTCGATTACCATCCCGATCCGGACGCGGGGGGACGCTATCTGCCCCCAGCGGATGCGCCGGCCGTAGAACCCGGCAGCACCTATGAACTGCGCGTGGTCACGGAGACCGACCCGGTAGTGCGCGCCACGACTCAGACCCCGCCTCGCATGCGCATCGGTGAGGTTGTGCTGTTGGACGATATCCTGGAAGATGATGAGTATCGAGAGGTGGGGAGCCTGCGGCTGTTCCCGGATGTGAATGATGTATACCAGGCGCCGGAGAACCAGATAGAGTACACCCGGGTGATCATGGAGGCCCGTCTGGAGCACGATGGCCAGGCCGCCGCCTATCAGTTTGGCGCGACCAACCTGGAACTCAACAGTCCCCTGCTGATCGATAGCGACTTTTTTGAAGAGGAGGATCTGGAGCGACGGGAGACATCGCCCCTGCTCAAGTCGAATGACGATGGAACCATCTACGTGCCGTGGGACGGCATCTACTACACCGGACGATACAAAGTGAAGCTGTACGCCGTGGACCAGAACTGGTTCGATCTGGTCCGGACCGACAATGTGAGTTCCCAACGCGAGTCCGGGGAAGCAGGTCAGGGATTTCAGCGCCCGCTCTTCCACGTGGAAAACGGGATCGGCCTGTTCGCCTCGGCCTGTGTCGATTCCTTCGGTTTTTTCGTCCGCCAAAAGGGGAGCCAGGAGTGCAGCGGGTGCGAGTGCTGGGGCTGTGCCAGCAGCAGTTGGTCGGGCATACTCGGACTATCGGGCCGCGGCTCGATCGGTTTTGAAAAGGAAGTCACCAGCGGCGACAACTGCAAGCTGTCGTATGAGATTACCGGAGCGACCACGGTGGTGCCCTGCGCCGATTGCTCGTTTGCATGGGAATTCACTCTGGGCAACCTGATGGTGGAGACCGACACCGGGGGATGCGGCGATGCGGAGTTTCTGAGTGGCTACACCTTCCGTTTCGCACAGGGCACCGAGGTCATTTCAGAAGAAGACGATAAGCCGCATTACAGTCTCTACATGTGGGAAGAGAACGAAGGGATAGAGGAGGGGTGGGAAGTGGTCGAGGGTGGGTGGTCGTTTGTTCCGGAGGAGGGAGAGTTCGCGGGCAGGTGGCTTTTCGGTTTTCCAGGCGACTGAAATAGCTTCTGCGGCAGAATTTCAATCCAAACCGGCGTCCTGCGAGGCGCCGGTTTTTCTTTGCGATGTCCAATACCATATCAGCAGGGTGGAAGAGGAGGGAGCGGATATAGACGCTTTTTTCCTTCCCGGTGTCACTTCTCCTTCTCCCTGGTGTTCAATATTACGAACGATCCGAGGGCTGGCCTTGGTCCATTGACATCGGCGGTATCTCAATTGGCTCAAACGGCGACGCGAGGAAGAAAAATGAAATCTAAAAGTAAAGTGTTCCAAATCAACTCGTCCGCTCTACGAGCTAAAGCATCGAGCCGAAAGAAAAAAACTCCAGAGAACCGGTCATTTAACTGGAAAGGCGTTCTTTTGACGCTATTCCTGGCAGTTTCCATGGTGGTTGGATGCGACACCAGGCCAATTCTCTATTCTGAAGATGTGCCGGAAGTGGTCGATAAGCCGTCCGTGGCCGCGGCCGCGGTTCAGGCGCTGCAGGCGAGGGGATATACCATTGCCCTGATAAACGAGACCACCGGAACGGTTACCACCGAATGGGCGGACGTCACCGGCGTCATGGGCCATATTTTCGAAATGAGCACGCGCAAGAGAGTGATGGTATCCGTCTCGCTCGATGGAAGAAATGTCAGCGTCCAGATGACAAAACAGGAAAGAACAGAGACAATGGGTTGGCGAAACGATGTAATGAGCAGGAAGGACAAACGAGAAACGCAGAGGATTCTCGAGGAAATTCTGGAGAGTCTGCAGATCTATCAATGAACTGGAAATCAGTTCCTTTTTTGAATTCGATCCTCATCATCCATCGAGAAACCTCCCGAGAGCCTCATCGTCGTAGACCAGAAAGTTTTGCGTGGAATGCCCGCCTCCGGCTCGATGTAATACTACTTCACCACCATACGGAACGATGTCCCGCTGGAGCCTTTCGGCGTTCTCGGTGAGGTCGACGAGAATGTCGTCGATGCCGTGCCCGATCCAGTATCGGCAGCCGGCGACATTCTCGGCAAACAGAGGGGGATTTCTGTCTCCTGCGTTTTGTTTGAGTTCGTCCATCGATTCGGCTCTCCACGCCTTTCCGCACCCCGGCGATTTGCCGAATAGGGAAAAGAGATCGTACACCGGAAACGTCCCGATGCCGCGATCGATCGGCCGAAATCGATCGGAGTCGGCGAGTTCATGGATGACCCTGAACATCATGATCCCCCCGGCGGAAGATCCCCAGGGCACAAAAGTGCAATCGCTGCCGAACTCGCCGCAGAGCAGCCCCATGAGGATCAATACGCTCTGCAACCCCTCGTCGAGTCCCCATCCCGCAGGGCCGTTGGAGACAGAGGCGAAGATGTATTGGGAGCGCAGGGCGCGGTCCCGCTGATAGCGGTAGAACGGTATTTCCGCATAGGACTCCGCCGATCTGCCGCTCCCGTGCAGGCCGAGAACGATGCGCGCGGGCATTCGATCCAGGTCTACCGAACCGGGCACGGCCAGATAGACGGCGCCGACATCGGTAGCATCTACGATTGGACCGACTGAAGAATTCGCCAGGTGAAACCTCCGCTCCTCCATCGGGCCGGTGTATACGGGTAAATCGGTCATCTTTTATGGGTCTCGCGCTGTTGGCGAAGGGTGGATTGATTGCCTCCAGGTTCGTTATCATTATTGAGCCGGGGTTGGCGTCTTTCGGCATACACGATACCGAGAACGCCGCCCAGTATCAGAACCCCACCTCCAGCCAACCCCCAGGTCACCGGCTCTCCCAGGACCCAGTGCGCCAGCGTGATCTGCCCGATGGGGGCCAGGGCCGTGGCGGTGCCGACCAGCGCGGCACTGAGTCGCTTCATCCCCTCCGAGACCAGGATAAAAGCGCCGCCGGTGGCCAGAATCCCCAGCACCAGAGCCGCGGCCAACGTGCTCGCTGTAGGGGTTGAGTAGAGATCGAAATGGACGGCTGCCAGTCCGCCCGTGATCGCCACCCCGATGGTCAGCATGGGGGTCAGTATCGACAGCGTTCCCGCACGACGCGCCAGTGCCTTGTTGGAGAGGGCGTATACGCCCCACCCCAAACCGGAAAACAGCATCAGCACATTGCCCAGGGCATAGCGCGACGCGAGCAGGTGGGACACATCCGAGCGCATCCCAACAATCGCGACGATACCGATCAGAACGAGCACCATGCCGGCGATTTTCCTAACTCCCAGGCGCTCGTGCAGCACGACGGCGGCCAGCACGGCCAGCGTGACGTACTGCACCTGAGCGATCAGCACACCGGCGCTGGCAGTGGTATAGCTAAGCGAGAGGGCGAACATGGAGTAGTTGAGGCCGACGCCCAGACCGCCGAGAAGATGCCAGCGGCAGAACTGAATATCTTGCAGACTGTGGCCCCGCGCGAAGAAGACGGCCAGCACGACGACCGCTCCCTGAGCCAGCCGGAGAAAGGCGATCGTATACGGGTCGAAGATCGGGATCAGCAGCTTCACCAGGACCGGAACGATGCTCCACAGTGCGACCACCCCCAGCATACATGCTATCCCAATCCCCATGGAACAATTCCCCTCTGTAATTTTTTACCGCGATTCCCCAGATCTGTCTTCGAGAGCCGTGACGATGTTCAGGTCAGAGTGAATCCCGAGGTAGAGCGGATAATTTCGGTCTCCCGGCCGTCGAGTTGGATATGGACGATCGTCTGGATATCGAATCCATCCCCCGGAGCGAAGTTGTAGGTGAAACCCTGGTCGTAATCCTCTTCAGAGATCAAGCCCCGAATAAACGAGATCTCGCCCATGTGCAGACGGAAGGTGCCCTCCGGCCCGGGCGATGCGCTCTGGATCGCATAGCAGGCGTCGCGAACTCCGTCGTTGTGGATGCGCAGCTGTGCGTCTTTCAAGGAGAGGTCTGCGGGAAGGTCTCCTTCCACGTCTATCCAGGCATCCCCTTGCTCCTCCCGATGCATCTCCTTCACCGTTCCCCGGTATTCACTTCGATCCACCTTCAGCACGCTTTCGGGAAATTCGACGCGAGTGCCGCCGAGAAGGAAGAGTCTGGTCGGCGCGCCCTCCTGGAGCGAGATGAGGACGAAGCGCCCGGCGGCGCGTACACCGTCACCCAGATCCAAGATCCGCTCGGAGTCGTCCGCAGTGAGGATCAGATCGGTGCGACCCTGCGCGGTGGCGACGCGCACGGCGGCGGCAGTCAGGTCATCTCGGGATAACCCGAGATCGATCCGGGTCGCTGATGTAATCAGAGGATGCGGGCCACTGTAGGGCTCGACGACGGAAGTAAAGAAGCTGCGCAGGTCGTCCCCCTGATTCCGCTGCAGCAGATAGCGGAGCCGGCGCGGGTTGCCCGGCTTGTTCTGCGGAGGATCGCCCCAGGCGAGGGAGGCTTCGTCCGACGATGACAGGGCGTGGTAGCGGACATGGACTTCTTCCTCGCCGACTTTGAGGTTCCGAGAGTCTGCCAGGTTCCAGTCGATCCACCAGCCGGGCATCGGCTGCAGTGCTCTGGAGACGTCGTAAAGGTAGGCGAAGCCGCTGCCTTTATAGCGGCCGTCCGGAGGGCCGTCGTAATGGGTGCCAAAGGGAATCTCCGAACCGGCGTAGGTGCCCTGCTCCTGGGCCGTTAGATCGATGCCATCGGTGGAAACCTCCCCTTCGCCGGCGTGGAAGCTGAGAACGTGATCTCCCTCTGCCCCACCATCGACGCGGAAAAAGTCGATCAGATAGGATTCGCTATCGGAGAGATCGACCATCGCCAGAGTGCGGCGGTAGTCGCGGGTCTGCGGGTAGACGCCTGGGGAGGCGACTTCGACGATACCGACATCTTCGGACGCCGCGTATAGCCGGCACTGACCGATCCAGTCGGTCTCCTGCTGCCGGCGGTCGACCATCACCGTGTTGTGGGAGATGGTGTTGGTGGTCCAGCCGGCCCGTTTGGGCCACTTGCTGTCGGCGTACTCGGGATAGCCTAGATCGGGGAGGAGATCCATCCCCCGGTAATAGAGGCCGAAGTTAAGACGATCGCGGTGGCCGTGGCCGGCGTTGCGGCCGTAGTAGAGCCAGGCGGCGCGCTGCTGGTCGCCGGCGCCGCTGCGGAAAAGAGTCAGGCCGTAGCCGTTCAGGTTATCGCTCTTCAGCTCCACCCCCCCTTCCCGTTCGACGACGGCTCTGACCTGTTCCTGAATCACCTCGGGGTCCGAATCAAAAATAGAAGTATGCAGACCTTTGACCCGGTCGCCGTTGAGCTTGTAGGCCAGCTGCGCGAGGTAGGGATCGCCAAAGCGGCGGAATCCATCGACGGCAATCTCCAGATCGACCGCTATCATTCCGGAACTGCCGGTCTGTCCGGTATCGCCGATATGGGGGGTGTAGCGGTCGAGAGCTGTCAGCCGGTAGGGCGTGGCGCACATCTTGCGCAGACGGGGGAAGTCCCGATACAGATCGTAGTCCCTGTACTCCTTGCAGCGCTCGAGGACTTCGGCGCAGCTGCGAAACTGATGCATCCAGAGGAAGCTGTAGCTCGGTGAGGCTTCGTCGCCGACGCCGTCCCGGTCGACCGCACCGATAAGCACAGCCGGGATATGACCACCCCCGCCGTCGCGTCGGCTGCCCGGTTCGAACAGCCAATCGAGAGCAGCCGGAGTCTCTTCTAAATCGTCGAGAGCAGCTGCCGCAGTGGCCATGGCAGTCTGGGTCATCCCCTCGTTGCCGCTGATGCGGCGATCTCGACAGGAGCAGATGAATTCGCGCAGAAGGTTGGTCTCGACATTTTCGCGGACCCGTGCCGGAGTCGATTTGTCGTTCTCAATCCCCCACTGCTGTGCTTTGACGGACAGGAAGTCGACCAGTTCCGCGTCGCCGTCGACAGCATCGCAGACCATGCCCCAGGCGCGGGAGAGCCTGGTGGCTATCATGGTCTCCCAGATGCAGCCCTGGAGGCGCCCCTTGCCGGTGCCGCCGTGGGAGTTGTACAGACCCATCTCCGAATAGGGGGTCAGGTCCATTGCGGGATACACGTCGGCGATGCGGTCCAAGATGAGGGCGGCCTTGTGGGCGTAGCTCCGCTCTCCAGTATAGAGGTAGGCAGTGGCCAGAGAAGAAGCACCGGCCGGCAGTTCGCCCCAGGTGCAGTAGTGGCTGTAGAAGGAGATGAACCACCACCGATTCTCTTCCTCGTCGACCCAACCCATGCCGTCGTCGACGGCATAGCCGCGCAAAGGATCACTGGCATCGGCATGTTCGCAGTTGAACAGCAGGGATTCGTCCGCCCGATCGCGATAGAAGACCCCGCCGGGGCCGAGGCCGCTCTCGTGGAAGGCGGCAAAGTCGTTCTTCGGCCAGATCTCGCCGCAGGAAGGGCACTCCAGCTTCCACGGTCGATCGAGGGAAATCTTCCACGGGTAGTTGCCGGCGCACTCGTACACCGCTCTGCCGCAGGAGGGACAGCCGAGATCGGGGTTGACGTGGATACCCCGGGGAATGGCCTGTCCGGTGATCAGGGACCAGATCTCGTCGTTGGAGCGGTCGATCCAGGGACGGCACTTCTCCAGGAGGGCATCGAGTTCCGCCTTTGCCCAGTCGCAGGATTGGGCATTGCGGCGGGCATTGGCGATTTCTTCGGGGGTATAGAGCATGGCAGATCCTGCATGTTGGCCGGGGGAATATTGTCGGACGCTCGCGATTTCCAGACGCTTTTAATCTACGAAAAATCGATGTCCGCAGGTCAGAAGTGGGGTGAATCAGGACATTCAGATTTCTTAAAAGAATTCTGGGTTCCGATTACGGATTGAGATCCCGGATCCAGAGATCGCTTTCTATATCATTATCCTTTGCCCAGGTCTGCAGATGGGATCCAATCTGTTCCTGTATGTCGCTCGTCTGGGTGGCGATATTCGCCCGCATGCTGAAGTAGGCCGTCCCTCCTTGAGCCCCTCCCGAGTTGGTCGTTATAGCTACCATATGGATGAAGCTTCCACTTTTACTCCGAGAATCTGTTTCTCGGGGTTTTCCAACGATCTCTGAAATCTTTGCAATCAGCCCCTCGCGATCCGGCGTGTTAAGGGCAACATGAAACATGCGGGCGGTCGGCCAGTAGACGCGTTCCCCTTCAGAAACAGTCGCAGGCGGCCAGAATTCCTCGGTTTCGATCAAGTGGGCAACATTGCGCAGATCTGCCAGATCTCCCTTTGCGAGTATTTCCATCTCATACCGGTTCTGATCTGGCATAGTCAGATTGAAGGTGATAGAAGCGACATACAAATTTTGGGTTTCCAGTTGCCCGGTCACCTCGGCTATTACGCCGACTCTATCCGGACCACGTGCCTGGATAAGCAGAGATCTGGCTGTAGCATCGAGTTGCGTCGCCTCAATCGCGTCGTCTCTTTTTTCGTCTGGCATCCTGTTATCTCTCTCCTTTAGATCTGGGTCCATCCTCTTATTACCACTCTCAAAATAATCGGGAGCCTGTCTCAATTCAAACTATTCTTGCAATGACGTATATAAGGAAATCATTCAATGTGATCATTGTCATCTTCAGCCAGATATTTGTCCCAAAGGCGAGAAAACTCTCCTCGTGCATTACAGATATTGTCAAATGTGCCCTCTTCAACGATTTTTCCTTGCTTCATTACATACACATAGTCAAATAAACGGACAAGATGAAGTCTGTGTAAGACGCTTACAACACATCGCCCAGACAGGAGTTCAAATAGTGTCTTGAAAATCATCATTTCCGTAGCTGGATCTACACTCCCAGTTGGCTCATCCAGTAGTATCAAACTGCTGTCTTGTATTGCGAATATGCCTCTTGCCAAAGCAAGCCGCTGCTTCTCACCACCCGACAGATTAACACCTTTTTCTCGAACATCACTGTCGAGTCCTTTGGGTAGTCGATTGACAATATCACTAAATCCAGCGGTCGAAATCGCGGATTCGACCTCTTCTTCAGTTGCGGAAATCCCCATCGTAACATTATAGCGTATGGTATTTTCAAATATCTCGGGTTCCTGAGGTATAAGAGTCGATATATCGGCAAGAAACGAAATGGGGAAAATCGCCTCGCCATCAATCTCTACAGTAGCATCTGGTAGGGCTGTCAATCCCCGTAGTATATGAAGTACGGTGCTCTTGCCTGCGCCGCTTTCGCCGACAAGGGCGATTTTTTTATTTTGTGCAAGATTCACCGATATATTCTGAAGTTGGAATTCTCCGTTTCCGTATACAAAACTCATGGGCTGGATCTGAATGTTATCCCATTTATCAAGACGCGTTTCGCGAAGCTTGTAAGTTATTTTTTCGTCCAGTACCGGTTTTATAGCTTCGAAATCTGTCCGCCAGTGAATAATGGATTCGTATTCACCAGCGTAAAATTGAAACGATGTCATCAGCTGGCCCAGATATTGGAAGATTGCTGTTACCGATCCGATCATGATAATCGCTCCGGCTCTGTTCTGTTCGACGATATAATAAAATATCAGTCCAACCTCAACCAGCAAAACGAGAAATGCGGAAATAAAGCATTTTAAGTGAGTTACGTTGTTCTCTTTTACAATGTGTGGAAACACAAGTTCCAGGCGATTTAAAATATCTTTCTTTGCGCACTGGCCCAGTCTAAGAGTAACAATCGTTCTGATGTTACTCACATAATCGTGGAGCGTTGCAGCTACTTTATGAAAGCCCTCATTTTGAGCGCGATATTCTGGTACTGAAAGATTGTATAATTTACGAGTAACGCCAACCATGATGAAACCAACGAGTACAGATACGAGAGATACGGTAGGGGAGATTTGCCAGAGGATGATTAATGGTCCCCAAAACTTCATAAAAACTGCGATATAATTACATTGATGCTCCCCAAAGTGAAATAGTGCATCAGAAGCACGATTCACTCGATCAATTACGGCCCCCGAATGGTTGTCAGCATGCCAACTCAGTGGTAGAGCTTGGAGATGGTCGTACATTGCGCCAACAAAACGTTTTCGATTCCGAAATGCAACATATCTTTCTATGTAACGTGCGGATATATGGAATACCTCAAAAACAAAGAAGCACATGATATAGAACACAAGCCAATGCATAATATCAATCAGCATTGAGGATTGCTGGGCCTGCAAGGCATTCACCACCATGGCAAAAGCGAATGGCTTGCCCAAATCCCCAAGTGTGGCAATAGCATGAAAAAGAAAGTAGACGACCACTTTCCATCGTTCTGGTTTTGCATAGCGCCAGAGCTGTTTGAACATATACAGGTATGCCATATTCTTATCTCTTTCAGTAATTTCCAGTTATGATATTGCAGAAGGCAGATAGCGAGACAACAGAAGGCTTGCCCACAAACGATTCCCACGAAAGATGGCGGTTGGGAACGGCTGCTTTTTTCGGAAAAATCAAGAATTTCATTCGAACCTGCATAGCTTGAGAGGATACAACGCAGAACGCAAAAAGACACCCTCTCCCTTCCTGAGATACACAGGTGGCGCCCTTGCCCGGTACGGACATTGGCAGGGAGTGAAGTGTCTTTGATGAAATGAGACTGGCGTCGCCCTGGAGATGCCGCCAGTAGCGGTTAGAGCGTCATCCAGTCAGAGTCAAATGAAGTAAGCCATATTTATAAAGGTAAACAAATTTCTGCTTCTTGTCGCTATTTATTGATGGCTTTCCTCGGGTTGTCCCCTTCGCTATCGAGTATGGAAATTGATTTTTCTACGTCGGCTGGAGCATTCTCTCCGCGCTTCGCATTTTCTAGCGCCCATTCCATTTGACTTACAACCCCGCGCAACAACGCCAATTCCCCGGACGTCGGGTGAGCACGGTGCAAAAGTTGGCGGAACTTGGCCATCCGGCTGTTCTTGGTGTGCGGGTAAAGGTAGCCGATCTCCAATAAAAGCGAAGACAGGTGTTCTATATAAGCTTCCATGCTGTCCAGGCTGGCGGGTTCTTTCACGGGATGGCTGGGAGGCGTCTGTGGATTTTGCCGAAACAGTTCATAAGCGCACAGCGCCACGGTTTGTGCTAAGTTGAGAGTGGGGTATTCAGGATGGGTCGGAATTCTCATCCTGCACTGGGCCATTGCCAGTTCTGCATTGCTCAATCCCCGTTCTTCCGGGCCAAAAATCAACGCAGTGGGATGGTCCATCTCCAGAAGCCGGGGCAATGCGGTTTCAGGAGACTCCAGGGGGGCGGCGTCACTGCGTTCCCGGGCGGTAGTCGCCACGGCCCAAAGGCATCCTGTCAAACCGTCAATAAGAGAAGATGTTATTTGCGCATTTTCCAAAATCTCTCCGGCAGAGACCGCCATCCTTTTTGCTTCGTCAGAGAGAGGATCACACTGAGGATTAACCAGAACAAGCCGGCCCAATCCAAAATTTTTCATCGCCCGTGCAGCCGAGCCGACATTCAAGGGACCTTTCGGTTCCACCAGGATAATTCGTATCTGTTTCAATCCCATTTTGCGTTTATTCTCCCACTGCGAGTTCACAGTCTTTATGGATAGATCAAATGCCGAACTTCCCCTGTGCCATACCACATCGCACCGTATCCATCAACAACGCACACCCATAGCAATCTGCACAAAAAAACCGCCCCATATAGGGCGGCTGATATAATATATATTGAGTTAAGTATATTACATACAAGCCTCCCGAGGGGATAACAATCCTATGTATCGCATCGGGAACTCCTTTCGTTAGAGACTGCAGCGGCAGACCGACCGATTAATCCGTCCGCCCCGCTTTTTCCTGAACTCGGCTTAGTATAAATTCACGTATTCAGAATGTCAAGTAAGGTCAAGTTCTTCTTTGACACTGTTTTTTTGTAATCTTCATTACCTGGTCTCATGCCCAGTCGGCGCTGCGCTGGCTGCTGATGGAAGCGGCTCACCGATTCGTGGCGCGTAGCATCATTGCTGCGGATGATGATCTCTTCCTGTTGGATATTCAGAAGTTGGATATAGTCGATTTAACTTGAACCCCCTGTTTCAACGCCGTACCTTGTCTTCACCATAACCGAAAAAAATAAACCCGCCAAAAACAAAGGCGCGGACTCTCATCTTATCGACTGAGGGGTGGGAATACCGGAAGTTGGAGAGGGAGAGTCGATCACCTCGAGATAGCCGCACTGCCGAAGATTTTTGGCACGTGCGTTTTTTTAAGGGGATACCGAAAATTGAGCGAAAACAGAAGAGTCCTGTTGCTGATTCTGATCATGGCTGCCGCAGCTTTGATGGTGGGCGGAATCGCGGTAATATTGCTCTACCAAACCGCCTTCAAAGAAGCCGAATCTCGATTGGTCGAAACCGCTCAAAGCCAGGCCCGCCTGCTGGAAGCAGTGGCCCGTTTTGACGCAGTCCACAGCCGGGATTACCCCGGCGGAGCGGGTAAAGCCACCTTGAGCCAGAGTCGAGATGCCCATGAGAAGTATACCGGCCTGGGGGAGACCGGCGAGTTCACCCTGGCTCAACGTGAAGGCGATTACATGGTCTTTCTGCTCAGTCACCGTCACGGCGACCGGGAACTTCCCGAGCCTATTCCATTCAGCTCCGATCTGGCCGAGCCCATGCGGCGATCACTTTCGGGCCAATCGGGAACAGTAGTTGGACTCGATTACAGAGGAGAAGTGGTGTTAGCCGCCTATGAGCCGGTGGCAAATTTGAATTGGGGAATCGTCGCCAAGATCGACCTGGCAGAAGTTCGAGCTCCGTTCGTGACAGCAGGCCTTATGGCCATGTTTTCTGGACTCCTGATCGTTGTCGTTGGGGCAATTTTGTTCGTCCGCACTACTAACCCTCTGATCAGGCAGGTGGAAGAGAGCGAACAGCGCTTCCGCAGCACGTTTGAACAAGCCACCGTTGGTATTGCTCATGCCGCACCCGATGGCCGTTTTACCCTACTCAATCAGCGATTTTGTGATATTACAGGATACACGCAAGAGGAACTGCTTGCCCTGACTCTTCGCGATATCACTCATGCAGATGATCTCGAAATCGATGCAACGCATGTGCAACAGCTCCTGACAGGTGAGATTACCGCGTATTCGGTGGAGAAACGGTACATCCACAAGGATGGCTCCATCGTGTGGATAAATCTCGCTGGCTCCGCCGTGTATGAGCCATCCGGCGCTCTCAGCCACTTGATGGAGGTTGTTGAAGACATCACCGAACGCAAGCGGTTCGAGGAGGATCTGCGCAGAAAAGCGGCTCTGGATCAGGTGCGTGCAACGATATTTGAGATGGATGAGAAGGCCGATATGCGCAAGATACTGATTTCTCTGTGCGAGGCCTTGCGGGATTTCGGCATGGACTTTGAAGAATGCTCTTTGCAGGTCGTCGACGAAAAGAAGGACCACATCGAATTGACCTGGCACGCGCTGGGCGGATGGCATTTCCATGATTCTGATCCGAATCTACCGAGAATCAAAATTCCGCCTGCCGTATATACAGCCTGGAAAGAAAAGCGGCCGAACTATCGACCGAATCTGGACAAAGAAGATCTCTATAACGAAAAAATTGCCATGAGAACGGCGTATGACAAGGAGATACAATCTGTTATAGATGTGCCTTTTTCCTATGGAACGGTGGCGATTAACAGCGTGCAAACGGATGCATTTTCTGAGCGAGACATCGAAATGTTCGTGATGTTGGCTGATGCAGTATCAGAGGGCTTCACTCGACATATAGACATCACCGAGCGCAAGCGCGCTGAAGAAGAATTGAGAAAACACCACGATCATCTGGAATATGTAGTTGAAAAGCGTACAGAAAAGCTCACCTTGACCAACGAACGACTCCAACAGGAAATAGCCGAACGCCAACGGACGGAAGAGCAGATTACAGCGGCTCTGGACGAGAAAGAGGTGCTGCTTCAAGAGCTCCACCACCGGGTCAAAAACAACCTGCAAATCATCTCCAGCCTTCTCGACCTGCAGGCCAGCCATATCGAAGATGAAACGGCGCTGGGAGTGTTGCGCAACAGCAGTCAGCGAGTTCATTCCATGGGGCTCATCCATGAAAGACTATATCAATCCACGGATCTGGTACAGATACATTTCGCCGACTATATCCGCACCCTTTCTGTGGATCTGGTGAGCTCGTACAGTATGGGTGCAGGTACCGTATCTCTCGAATTCCAATTGGAGGAAACCACGCTGGGTATGGATGCGGCCATTTCTTGCGGTTTGATCGTCAACGAATTGGTGACCAATGCTATCCAACACGCTTTTCCCCTGGGCGAGAAGGGAACGATAGGCGTGGGGTTACAGACGAATCGAGAGGATCGGATAGTACTCACTGTATGGGATGATGGGAGAGGTATTCCTCCTGAGGTGGATTTCTTTCGGGCCACATCTCTGGGTTTAACACTGGTGAAGAGCTTGGTGAGACAACTCGACGGCAAGATTGAAATCGACCGGAATGGTGGGACGAGATTCGAAGTTATTTTTGATCGGAAAACATAGCGAGCGAGTCTACCACAGTCGCTATGGGTGCGCACCTATGGATACAGCGCGCCTATTCCGGATGATTTCGGCTTGCTGCGTTTCGCATGAACAGGCACATCACCCGCACTTTTTAAATCCCCTCAGCTTCGCTTTGCCAGCAGACCGATCGTCTCGGGGCAGCCGTACATGAGGGAGCTGTATGCCTTCCCCTGTCCGGGCCCGGGCTTGGGCGTTTCGAGCAGTCGTTCGAATTTGGTCTCCCAGGCGGCGCGCAGCACGCGCAGATGCTCGGCCTTGCCGGCGATGCGGACACCGTTGACGTGGGCCATCATGACCACGCCCGGCTGGTGCGTGGGACCGGTGGCCGGACAGGAGGTGTAGCGCCAGTCGCGCCAGTCCTCGCGCCAGGTGTCGTTGTCGAGGAAGGTGACGGCGCGGGCGATGGCATCGGGCAGCCGCTCGTCGCCGGAGAGGAGGTAGTAGCGGCTCAGGCCGTTGATCAGCACGGCGGTGATAAAGCCGGCCATGCCGGTGTGGCGTGCACTCTTGCACAGACAGTGGTCGTAGGCCATCGGATGGATGAGCCAACCGCCGCAGACCTCGTCCTGGTCGGCCAGGGCATCGTCGGCCAGAATTTTCATGGCGCCGAGAAAGCGATCGTCGAAGTTCATCTCGTAGACCGCGGCCAGGGCGAGCAGGGTCCAGCCGGTCAGACGACCGCAGTGGGTGGTGCCCATAAACCGGAACTGGCGATCCTCGACCAGCCGGGCCAGATTGTCGCCGATCGTCTCGGTGGTTTCCCGGACGAACGGGTCACCGGTGAGGAAGTAGTGGCGGACCATCCCCTGAGTGAAGACGTGCCCCAGGTTGAACGGGTCGAGACAGAGGTAGCTGCCGTTGCCCACCTCTTCGAAGAGCTGGCGGACCTGTTCGACGGTGTAGAAACTGCCGACGTGGCCGACGGCGTGCTGGTGCACCATCCCGGGGCGGGAGGGGTAGGTATCGCGTCCCCAGTTTTCGTCGAAGTAGCGAGCCAGATCGTCGTTGACGAAGTGCACCGTGTCCACCTCGGCCATGTGACGGGCGGTGGCATCCGCCCAGTAGAAGTAGCGGGGATCGCCGGTGCGGGCGTACTGGATGAGGATCTGGTTGGGAGTGTCGTACTCGTGATTCCCCCAGTTGACCTTGCGCTCCCCGAACCAGTCCCCCCAGTTCATCTCCCCGTAGTCGCGCTGCACTGCAATCGAGTGACAGTAGGCGTCGAAGAGATTGGCGGTCCAGGGATCGTACTCGGCCATATCGGGACTGCCGGCAGGAGCGATGTCGTCCCAGACGCCGGTAGCGATCGCCTGGGCCGGATCGGCGATCGGCAGAAGCGGCTCGTTGGCGATTTGCGCGAGCTCCTCGCCGCTGCCGTCGAGATCGATCCAGAGCTGCCAGCGGCGCGCCTGACCGGTGCGCAAGCGGTAGCAGTTGCCGTCGAAGAGATACTGGTATTTGTACCACGGCTCCATACTGGCGTAGTCCCCTTCCTCAAAGATGGGAAAGAGACCGACGGTGAGTTCGTCAGGTCTCACCGTCAGACTTTTGGGCCACTGCTGCCAGAAGTCGCGCACGGCTGCAGACATGAGCCCCCGGCCGTCGTCGATTTCCGCCCACCCGGGTGCCTTTTCGCCGGTGCTCAGGCCGCTCTCTCCCTCCGCCGCGTAGTTCTGATCGTCGTATTGCCAGAGACGGATCGTCCCTTCTGCATCCCCTTTCCAGCCGGGATCGCCGCCGATGTGGGCGAAGCGGATGGGCGCGTGCGGCCGGACGTTCAGCTTGAGTTTGCGGAAATACTGGAGGGTGCCCTCTGCGGCGTCGATGAGAATGAATGGTTCGAGGCGCACCAGAGGGAGACCGGCGTAGACCGAAACGCGCAGGCGGAACTGGAAGAGGCGTTTGCCGTCTGGCGCGTTGAAGGAGCCTTTCAGCGCCAGCGTCGAGCGCAGCGGACCGGCAGTTTCGACCTGGATGGATTCGACTGCGGTTTTGCAGATGCGATCCTCCGCATCCCCCAGGGTGAAGGCGATGTCGAGACGGTCGGCGATACACACCAGAGCGTCATCTCCCGGGACGAGAGTGAGCGCATCGGTGGTCAGCGAATTTACCGCCGAATCGGCGATCACCGGCTGCGGATGGGTGGGGGAATCCCCCTCTCCCCAGGTGAGCGTATACACCCCTGCTCTCCGGGCCTGAAAATCGAGCAGGAGCCAGCGGGCGCTCCCGTCTTTCCAGCTACCCAGAACGTCGGTCTGTAGAGGAAGCGATCTCTCCTCCGGATCAGCCAGGAAGAAAGAGACACCGGCCGGGGCCGCGCCTTCGGCGAGGGGCACACCACCGGTGACCGGACGGGGCCGTTCGAGATCGGCGGGAGCGTGGACGGTTATGGAGAGGCTGTTCATGATGGACTCCTTGATAACACCGGTCGAGCCGGGACTCATCGCGAATTCTCGCGAAGGCTTCTCAGATACTCTGGATCGCTTTCCCCACCAGATCGACCGCCTCCAACTGGCGATCGCGATAGCGGGTCTGGGTCGGGCGCCAGACCGTCTGCATAAATCCCTTGAGGCGCTCGGGGGCGATATTCCTGGTGCAGTAGTCGACGGTCTTCTGGAAATTCTCCGGATAGGAATGGTTGCTGCCGGTCGGCACCTGGTCGTACCCGTGCTCCTCGAGCTGCAGGTAGGCGCGGACGTAGGTGGCCCGGTCGTTCTTCCTGCGATCGATGCTGAAGCTGTCGCTGTAATACCAGTTGCTCTGCAGCACCGACTTCGGCATTTTGGCCAGGAACGGCTCCGGGTGGTGCCAGATGAAGTCGGACCAGACCCAGGGGCGGCTGCCTCCTTTTTCTACCTCTTCTATATAGAAGTAGAGGTCGCGCCACCAGAGATCGTGCTGGCGGATGACCACGTATTCGTAGAGCCGCTGGTGCTGGGCGGTCTCCTCATCCATCCCCAGGTGGAAGAAGCGGGGCTGGTCAAAGAGATCGCTCACCTCGGCGATCAGATCGCGGCAGACGGCGTAGTACGCGTCGGTGGAAACCATGCGCCCGTACGGCCCCATCCAGGCGTCGTGACACGTGGAAAAATTGAGCTTGGGAATTGGCTCGATGCCGAGTTTGCGCAGGCGAGCCAGCTCCTTCCGCAGCCGCTTGGGCGACCAGGCGCGGCGCACGGCGATTTCGGGATGGCTGTCGTATTTGACGCCGTCGGCCACGTCGATGACCAGCATGTTGAGGCCGTCGTCCGCCATTTTGGCGGTGACTTCGTTCCACAGGTCGGTTTCGCAGCGGAGGGTCGGCTGGAAGCAGATGTAGGCGTCTTCCTGGCCAGGGACGATGCAGTCTGCCCACATGTTGACGCCGAGATGGAGGAGGTTGGCCCAGATCGTTTCGTTGGCGGCGTTGTCGGTCATTTTGTTAGCTCCAGTTTTGATGAATATGCGGCTGAAATCTATCGGAATCCACCCTATCCTTCCAATTCGACCAGAACCTGAGGCGCCCCCCGCATTGGAGAGCAAATACTCTTACCCACTCCTCGGTGCGCTCGGGGATGCCGTCCAGCCAATGCTGATTCCACCCCGGCCAACAGGATTTCGCGGAAACGCTCCTCTCTGGAGAAGCGATAAGCGGCAGCAACTCCTTTGAGAATGCGCATATCCGCGCCGCCGCCTACGGATGAATGAGGGCAGGCGGTGTAGCGGAAGGCGCTCTTTTCAGGGACCCACATACTGTCGATGCAGTAGCCGGCGGCGGCGACAATGGCGCGGGCGACGCGCCGGTCGCCGGTCGCCTCGTGGTAGCGCTTGAGGCCGACCATGAGAATGCCGACCATGAAGCCGGCATTGCCGGTGTGGCGTGGTGGGTCGCAGTAGCAGTGCCCCGGAACCATTAGGCGATCCCAGCCGCCGGAACTCCGCTGACGTTCCAGAACCCGTTCGACGACGATGCGGGCGGCATTCAAATAGACGCGGCGACCAGTGGCGCGATACGCGGCGGAGAGGTGGATCAAATGCCAGCCGGAGTTGCGACAGTTGCTGAAGTCGTAGTGGTTGAGCTGGTCGCCGACGAGCAGGTCGCAGGTCTTCAGGGCGCACTCGCGGATGCGGGCGTCGCCGGATAGGAGGTGGTGGAGAAAGAGTCCCTCGACCCAGGTGTGGGAGGGAGACCAGCGACCGGAGAAAATCGCCCGCTCGCGGTACCCTTCCGGGTAGTAGCCGCCCACGTGGCCGACGCAGTGGACATACTGTTCCCCGACACCGCCCAGACGCGGGCTGTGGTGGCAGGTGTCGACGTCCGATGTGTGGCGGGCCGCTTCACCCGCCCAGGTGTAGAAATCGGAGTGACCGCCGCGCAGGTATTCCTGCAGGAAGCACCAGGCGGCGTCGTACTCCTGATTGCCCCAGTTGTAGCTCCGCTCCCCGAACCAGTCGCCGTAGTTGAGCATGCCGTAGGCGCGGGAGGCCTGGCGGTCTCCTGCATACGCAGTGCGCGCCGCTTCGACCCACTCCTCGTACGGCGCAAAGGGAGAGGGATCTTTGGCGGGAAGTTGTCCAAAGGCACGGCTCCTGTTGAAAGCGGACAGGGAAGGAGCGTACAGAGGAGGATTCTGGACAGAAGTGGCCAGATCACCACTCCCCGGACCGCAGCGGAACCAGAATTCGTGGGTGCGCGCCACGCCGTGTTTGAACTCGTAGCTTCCGTCCTTCAAATAGTAGTAGAGCTTGTCCTCCTCTTCGCCGCCCGGAGAATAGGCGTTGCGCTTCAGCGACGGGCAGATCTGCAGAGTGATCCCCCTCTCGTCAATCTCGATCCCCTTGGGATAGTTCTGCCAGAAGTCGCGCACGGCCAGACTGACGCTCTCTTCGCCGCGCAGTTCGGCGCTCCCCTCGGAGCGGCGTCCCTTGCGGATGAGACGGCTGCCCCGCACGAGTTCGCAGCGGTTGTCGTGGGTCTGCCGTAGCGAGAGAGGGCGCGACGTCAGAGACGCGACTGAATTGCGATCGATCCGCCCCTCTACTTTTTCACCGAGATCGAAGTCGGCGCGCAGAGCGAGAGAGCGAATCCGGATGAACTCCTCCTCAGTGCGGTCGTTCTCAAAGGTGTGGAGGAGACGGATTTCCCCGCGACCTCGAAAGAGATGGACGCGAAAAATAGAGCGGAAGAGAGAAACGCCGGCAACGCTCCGATGTCGGACTTCGATGCGAACGCAGACGCGCAGGGGACCGGATTCTTCCAGAGTCACCGATTCGGGACGGCCGGTTTCGTAGACAGTGCCGTCGGTGGTGACTAAGCGGCCAGCGGGATCGGCATTCTCAGGAGTCAGCCGTCGATAACTGCCGTCCGTCCGACGCAGAGAAACCAGCCCGGGTAGAGCGACGCTGTCCCTGCGGAACTGGACGCGCAGCGGACCGGTGGTGACGGTGATGCCTGTGCGAGCCTCGGCGACTTCCAGACGCTCTTCCGACTGAATGCGAGATACCTCGCGGCCGTACTCGACGCGCAGATCGCCGTTCCCTCTCTCGAAGTCAAGCAGCGCCCAGCGCACCGAGCCGTCCGGCCACAGAGTCAGGGGACGCGCCTGCAGATCGATCTCCCGTTTCTCACTGTCCACGAGACGCAGCTGTTCGACGCTGCCCAGGGCGGACTGCGGAAAGGGGACGCCGGCGGATACCGGCCAATCGACCGCCCTGGAAGTCGATCGGCGGCAGGGCAGCGGCAAAGTGGCTCGGCGGGTCCGGCTCTCCGGCACAGCGATATCGGTGGTGAAACTCTCTTTGTGAACCGCCTTGAGCCCGCCGGTCTCGTCCTCGAGGTGAATTTCGCAGGTCTGTTTTTTGTTCGCCTGCAGATCTTCGAGCAAAATCTCGTGATTCACCGAAGGACCGGGAACGGGGAGGGTGCGCGCGACGGTCCGTCCACTCTTATAGAGCAGCTCACCCGAAGCCGGACGGGAGCTGATCCAGGTAACGCGAGCCTGGACTTTGTCTCCGTCGCGTTGGAGATCGACGTGCGGGTGGAGGATCTCCAGACGCTCGGGCGTGGGCTGCGGGCGCCGTTTCAGGAAGACGACGTTCTCGATCCGGTGTGGCCCCCCCGTGGCGGCCGAGACCAGACGGATGCGCTCCCCGGAGCGGAAGCGGAAGGAGTCGGGAACGACAAACAGATGGAGCCGATTATCGGCCGTTTCCAGATGCGCCCGGGCCACGGTCCGGTGGCCGATCCAGATGTCGATCGACTCGTCCGCCCCGGCAGCGGTGTACATAGTGAAAGCCAGATAGTAGGCACCCTTCGCCCGCACGCTGTCCTGCAGGCTGCTCACCAGGCGGGCCTGGCAGACCGAAGACGGGCGGTAGATCGAGGCGTCGGCGTACTCGGTAAAGGTGTCATCGACGAAGCCGTCCAGGCGGCAGGCGCGCGCCGGGACGACCAGATTGTCCGGTTTGGCCAAAAGTTGGGCGATGCGCGCGTCTCCGGAGACAACCAGGGCGACAGGCAGCGGCTCAGTTGCGTTCATTGTCGGACCTCCTTCTGCAAGGGCGGTGCTCGTGGAGCGAATATGATTCGGTCGGAGTCGCAATGTTGCGAGGCCGACGCGGTTTAGCGTTTCCCCTGTTTCACCTCTCCCCAACTGCTGCTATCGACCGAGGTCTGGCGATCCTGGTAGAGCTGCCAGCTGCGGCCGGGTCGGTCGACGCGGAAACTCTCGATGTTGCCATTGTCCTGCAGAGTCACGTAGCAGGTGCGGCCGTCCGGACCGCCAAAGGCGATATTGCTCGGTTTCTTCCCGGCCAGCTCGATCTCGACGATCACCTCACCTGCCGGAGAGACTTTCGCCACCGTGCCCTTGCCGTGGCGGGTGATATAGAGATTGCCGTCGACATCGCAACGCATCCCATCCATACCGAAGTCGGGGAATTTGATGAGCAACCTCTTGTTGCCGACCTCGCCGGCCGGAGACAGATCGTAGACCCAGACATTGCGCTGGCTCGACTCGTTGACATAGAGGACGCTGTCGCCGGGGCCTACTTCGATCCCATTGGTGGTCCCCATCTCTCCTTCGAGCAGAGTGGCGACCCCGTCGGGAGTGACGCGCCAGAGCTGACCGGTCGACTTGCCCCAGTTCGGATCCGAGGCATACACGATGTCGTTGCCGCCGATGGCGACGTCGTTCGGCTGGTTCATTCGCGGCTCGTTGACCAGGACGCCCACCTCGCGGCTCTGCATATCGACGGTGAGCACGTTGTGATTGACGTAGTCGGCAATCAGCATAACCCTTCGGCTGTCGAAGCGAATGCCGTTGCCGACGCTGTCGTTGGGGAGTTCGACGAAGAGGCTGGTTTCGCCGGCGGGAGTTACTGCGCCGATGGTGCCCTGGCGATCGTAATTGACGACGTAGAGGATGCCGTCGGCGTCGCAGGCCGGGCCTTCGATCCCTCCGGTAAAGAGACCGGGGTCGGTCAGGACGGAGCTGACGAATAGCGTTTCATTCACGGCTTCACTCTCCTGTGCTGTTGCCGGATTCGGCGAGAATCCGCTGGTGGCTACCGCGAGCCCCAGAACCAGGAGCGCGGCAAATTGGTTGAAACGGCTGTAGAGAGATCTCCTCACATTCATCTTCATCCTCCATAATCGGTTGGATCCAACGCATTTTCATATCGATTCGCTTGACCGCTTTTCTCCTAAAATATCCGGCTACCGAAATTAGAGCCCGAAGAGCTGCCGGGTGTTCAGGCTGAATATCTTCCGCTTATCCTCTTCCGAAAGACGCGCCGCGGCCACGTGGCCGATCTGCCCGGTGTTGCCGATGAAGGGAATGTCGGTGCCAAAGAGGACGCGGTCGGCGCCGACTCCTTCGACCATCAGTTCGACCATTCCCCGATACATGAGCGACTTGGTCAGATCGAGGTAGATATTGGGCGTCTTACCGGCCGTTTCGATCGATTCGCGGATGCCCGCAGGGGTGGCGCCCGAGTGCCCCAGAATGATTCCGGCGTTGGGGAATTTCTCGCCGATCGGCCCGAACAGAGAGGGGGTGCAGCGACTGTCCCCTTCCCAGGTGTGGATGAGCACGGGCAGGCGGTTGGCGTCGGCAAATTCCCACATCGGGGTGTAGAATTCTCCATCGGCCGGGTAGTCGTGGGTGACCGGATGAATCTTGATCCCCCTGAAACCGTCGTTCTCCCGGTATTTTTCCAACTCGGCGACGATCTCGGCGGCCGGATAGTGGGGGCTGATCGTGCAGTAGGCGAAGATCCGGTCGGGAAAGCGAGCGATGGCATCGGCGGCAAGCTCGTTCCCCTCGACCATATCGGGGCCGATGCCGACGTGCGGGGCGACGATGACCTGGTCGATACCGCAGGCGTCCATCGCCTCCACCATTCCATCCGCCCAGGGATTGCCGGGGATGTGGAAGTTGCACCAGGGGCCCATATGCGCGTGGACATCGACGATATGCACGTCGTCGAGCGACTGACCTGTCTGGACGCGACTCCAGATCGAGTCCCGCTCGGGAGATTCACCAACGCTCGGGAGAAACGCAGGTGCGGTCTCCTTCCAGAGGATGCTCTTCAGATTTTCCCCGGCGATCGAACACCGCGCTTCGTCGTCGATCCGCGCGTACTGGAGATGGGAAATGGCGCTCCCTGCGTCCCACTCCGGCAAACCGCTGCCGAAGATCAGGCGGTCGGCGCCGTATTTTTCGGCGATGGTCTCGATCCCGCAGTACAGCGGATAGAGCGCCGGCTCCAGCCGCAGACCGGGGTGCTGGTCGAGAAGGGCGTGGACCCAGCGGTCGATCCGGTAACCGACCCGCAACAGCAGCAGATTCAGAGCGGGGTGGGCGGATAGAATCTCGTCCACCTCCTGCCAGCTGGTCTGCTCGAAGTCGAGGAGGAGGGGGACGCCCGCCTCTTCGAGGGTGGAATAGAGATCGCCGCACCAGGTTTCGCCCAGCCCGAAGTTGTGTTCGTTGGGAAACAGACGGACCGCCCGAGCACCCCCGTCCTCCAGATAGCGCAGAAGCGCGTCCCCGGTGGGAAACTCGCCGGTGTGGTGCGGCAGGAGCACGTAGCAGGGGAGAAAGCGGGAATGCTGTGCGGCCAGCGCGGAGATCCGCTCGTTGCCGATGCGCGGGGCGTAGTCGCGGGCGTGACCGTGGAAGGCCAGCCCGGCGGAGACACCGGCGTGGTCGAATTCGGCGAGGATCTGCTCGGGCGAGAGGTCGTTTTCCGGGCGGGAGATGGTGCGACTGCCTACAGTGACATTGCAGTCGAAAAGAGTGAGTGCGGGCATATGTATTCCTCGTTAATAAGGGGTTTCGATATCTGTTCTGCTTTAAATCTAAGAAAAAAGGATATACCCGGGCGAAAGTGTATTGACGCGCCCCCCTTCTTTTCGCATTCTCGGAGGGTGAATTGGGCGATTCTCACTGCAATCGAAAAGAAAACCGACGGCGCGCAAAGGGCCTGCCACCGGCGCCGACCGGATATCCAGGACAGAACGGGAGGAAGACAATGAGCGAGCTGCGCTTTGAAGAATGGGTAATGCCCGGAGCCGACGTGGGACCGGAGAATCCGCTGCCTCCACTGCAGCGCGGAGGTCGGCCCGCAAAAAAGATGGAACCGGAGAAGTACCCCGGTTTCTCCGATGAGATGCTCAGGGATATGGCGTACGGGCACGTGGCCAACTACCTGCCCTATACGATGCAGGATCGGTACACGCGCGAACTGAAGGAGCGGCCCTTCAAGGTGGCGGTGCTGGAAAACGAAATACTGAAGGCGACCTTCCTGCTCGAACTGGGAGGGAGACTGCGGTCGCTGGTGCACAAGCCGACCGGGCGAGAGCTGTTCGAGGCGAATCCGGTCTTCCAGCCGGCCAACCTGGCGATCCGCAACGCCTGGTTCAGCGGCGGGGTGGAGTGGAATATCGGGATGCGCGGCCACTGTCCGTTCACCTGCTCGCCCCTGTTCGTGGGCAAGGTGGAGGGGACCGACGGCACACCGGTCCTGCGGATGTGGGAGTGGGAGCGGATTCGCAAGACCCCCTTTCAGATCGACGCGTACCTGCCGGACGGCTCCCCGGTCCTGCTGGTCCGGGTGCGAATCGCCAACCCGCACGACGAGACCGTGCCGATGTACTGGTGGTCCAACACAGCGGTGCCCGAGACCGCAAAGACGCGCGTGCTGGTACCGGCCGATTCGGCGTATAATTTCGGCTACGGCAAGGGCGGTCCGGCGCGGGTGGATATACCCGAGGTGCAGGGCACGGATATCACCTACACCACGAATATCGGCCGGGCGGCCGACTTCTTCTTCCACCTGAAAAAGGAACAGCGGCCGTGGATCAGCTCTCCGGATGCGGAGGGGCGCGGCCTGGTGCAGGTATCGACCGACCTGCTGAAGGGGCGCAAGCTCTTCCTGTGGGGAATGGGCGCCGGCGGGCGCAAGTGGCAGGAGTTTCTGTCGGAGCCGGGACACGCGTATATAGAGATCCAATCCGGTCTGGCGCGCACCCAGATGGAGCACCTGCCGATGCCGGCCGGAACAACGTGGGAATGGCTGGAGGGGTACGGATTGATGGAAACCGATCCGGAGGTAGCGCACGGAGCGGACTGGAGCAAGGCGCGGCAGGCGGTCGAAGAAAAGCTGGAAACGCTGATCCCACGGGCAAAAATGGAAGCGGATTTCGCGCGCACTGCCGAATGGGCAGACCAGGCGCCGACCGAGATCGTCCAGCGCGGCTCGGGCTGGGGAACCCTGGAGAGCAAGCGCCTGGCAGCGGCCGGCGGCGCCCCGTTCTGCAGCGCGGGAACGCCCTACGCAGCGGACGCCCTCAGCAACCAGGAGAAACCGTGGCTGGCGCTGCTCGAAGAAGGAGCCCTGGGCGAGGCCGACCCGGAAGAGGAACCCCTCGGCTATATGGTCCAACCCGAGTGGCGCGAACTCCTGGAGCAGGCGGTCGCCGCGGGCAAGGGCGCCCACTGGTCCGCCTGGCTGCACCTGGGCGTAATGCGCTACTACGCCGAGGATTTCGCCGGGGCGAAACAGGCGTGGGAAGAATCGCTGGCCGCCTGCGAGACCCCCTGGGCGAGGCGCAATCTGGCGGTGCTGGCGCGCGAAGAGGAGCGGACTGAGGAAGCCGGAGATCTGTACGTGGCGGCGGTGCGCCAGCGCTCAAATCTCTTCCCACTGGCCGTGGAGTGCGGCCGCTTCCTGCTCGAAGCAGAGCGAGCCCAGGATTGGCTGGATCTGGTCGAGCAATCGCTGGTAGAGCCGGTACGCAGCGCCGGACGGATTCGCCTGCTCGAAGGACAGGCGGCCCTGGCCGTGGGCGACTTCGACCGAGTGGAGAAAATACTCTCCGAGAATCTGGTCATCGACGACCTGCGCGAGGGCGAGCGCTCCCTGTCGCACCTCTGGTTCGAGTTCCACGAGAAGAAACTGAGCACGGAAGAGGGGATTCCGATCGACGACGCGCTGAAGGAGCGCGTCAAGAAGGAGTTCCCGGTGCCGGAACATCTGGACTTCCGGATGTCCAACGACTGAGTTTGGAGCCTATACGGGCGGGTGGATCGAGGTAATGCCGATGGTAGTGGGACGGTCTTGGGGGCCGTTCCCGCTACCATCTTGTTTTGCGAAACACTTCCAGGAGAAATAGAAAATGATCGACGGCAAAGTGGGCGACGGAATGGAGCACGTGCAGGTGCTGGCCGGCCAGATCGGCAAGCGCAATACCGGCTCCGAAGGAGAGCGCCGGGCGGCCGAATACATGTGCGCACAGTTGCAGAGCTGGGGTTTCACAGAAGTCGGCACCGAACCGTTCCGGGCAAAGGGCTGGGACTTCGAATCCTGTTTGCTCCAGGCTGAGGGCGTGGGAACGGTGGATGCGCTGCCAATCGAATACAGCGGCTCGACCCCGGACGAGGGAGTCGAAGGAGAACTGGTCGTCTGCGAGAGTCCCGGAGACGTCGGAATGGTGGAGGTGCGGAATAAGATCCTCCTGGTCAACGAAGGAATCCCCGCAGCCGAAGCGATGCTGGAAGGAGGCGCAGCCGGACTGATCGTGGCGTCGTCTACCCGGTCGCGGGCGTGGCACCTCATTTACGGCCCGGACCAGCCGCTGGCCGGGAAGCTGCCGATGATGACAATCGGCTTCGGGGACGCGGTAGAGCTGCTCAAACGAGGGGTCACCAAACTCCGCCTGAAGGTGAAGACGACGATTGGGGAGGTGACCGGCCTGAACGTAGTCGGCACGCTTCCGGGACAAAACGCGCGCCGCCTCAACGTCAGCGGCCACTACGATTCGGTCGTATCCGGACCGGCCGCCGCGGACAATGCCACCGGAGCGGCCTGCGCCCTCGAAGTCGCACACGCGCTGAGCCAACAGCCGCTCGATTCCGCGCTGGACGTGGTCATTTTCAGCGCCGAGGAGATCGGGCTGTACGGCGCGGAAGCGTACGTGCAGGAACGCCGAGAACCGCTGAAGCAGACCGAGCTGGGAATCTACTTCGACGGCCAGGGAGATTTCCTGGGGCGGAACAATATCCACGTGCTGGGGCAGGAGGGGCTTTCAGAGATGGTGCGCCAGATCAGCCGGACGATCGGCTACCAGGTGGACGTCCGCCACCATTTCACCGGGCTGGACCAGGTCTTCCTCAGCGCCCACGGGGTGCCGACCCTCTGGTTCCAGCGGGGGCCACAGCTGACCTGGCACACCCCCGCCGACGTAGTCGAAGACGTCAACCCCGAGGCAATGCGTCGATCGATCGGAGCGGCGGTGGAGATCCTCAGGCAGGTGGACACCCAACCGGGCTGCTTTCCCGGCGGCATTCCCGAAGACCAGGCCCGGCGAATAGAAGAATACCTGGCCAACGGGACACCCGTCTGGTAGGTGCAAACGGCGATTTGCCGAACATAGCCTTATCGAAAAATCGGATCCAAGACGAGGCCGACGTGGCTTTTTTAATAATTCCCCGGACGTCCGGGGAATTATTAATCCAATATTATGTAAACTTTTAAAATTAGAGAAGTCCGCCGGATCAAACCCGTGCGTCGAGCGACAGCACGTGGGGGTAGGCCAGAATGCGTTCGTCGGCGGTCGCCAGCGTCAGGTCGTGGACCGTGGCCGTAGCTACGAGCATCCGATCGGCTGGGTCCCGGTGAAATTCTCCGGGCAGATCGTAGGCTGCAATGGCGATCTCGTGCGTGAGTGGGAGGGTGTCGGCAAGCAGGGCATTGAGCGACTCGGAAATCCAGGTCTGCAGCCGCCCGGCCAGAGTCAGACGCCCCCCCCACGCCAGGCGCGAAATCTCCAGCGACGACACCGGGGAGACGAACAATTCGTTCTCCTCATTGGCGAGAATATTACGCGCAGTTGCACCGAGTTGCTCCGGCGATTCCTGAGACCAGATCCACACGTGCGTATCGAGCAGGAGTTTCACTGATTCATCTCCCAATCCTCCTCGAAGTCGGCCAAGACTATATCGCCGTGGATCTTCATTCGGCCCCGTAACTTGCCCAATTCCCTCTTCCGGGGAACTTCTCTGTACGGATGGACCGTCGCAATTGGCCGCTTGCGCAGCGTCACGAGGAGAGGCTCCCCGGTGCTTTGCACACTCTTCAATTCATCGATACACTTCGCTTTGAATTCGGAAATCCCCAGTGTCTTCATCTTTGCTCCTCTGTTCGAAATCTCCAGTGTCCATAAGATAACCTGGTCAGATGACCAGGTCAAATAATCTATAAATATATCCTGACCGGTCTTTGGAAATGAATCCCGAGGTTCCCCTTTCTCAATTGAGAGACGTCGGGAGAATCTGGAACGATGAAATTATGGTCGTGCTGTAGTGAGAAGATCTTTTCTATTGTGCGGATCGGGCAGGTTTGTCGACTCCGCTTCAGAACTGCGTCAAATAGGGCGGCAGCGGATCCGTGTCGACGTGACACCGGTGGACGAGCCGCCACAGCATCTCCTCGCGCACCTCTCCGTACCCACTCTCGGCATACAAATTCCGGGATTCATCCGGGTCCGCCTGCAGATCGAACAACTGGCCGTACTGTCGCCCGGCCGTGGGATAGACATTGAGCTTCCACCGCTCCGTCCGCAGGGTCTGCACCCCCCTGTAAGGACCGCTGAGTTCGCCGAACAGTTGGGGAACCAGATCGAACATATCGGAGTAGATATCCTCCCGCCCGATCCCCTCTCCGCCGTGCAGAGCCGACGACCAGTCGATGCCCTGAACGCCGGGCGTTGCGGGAATGTCGAGTAAACCGAGGAGCGTGGGAAAAACGTCCACCAGTTCCACCAGCCCCTGCTCCCGCCGCGGCGTCAGTTCACCGCCGGGGGTGCCAATCAGCAGGGGCACGCGCAGCGTTTCATCGTAGTGCAGAGACGGTTTGCGCAGCAGGTCGTGATTTCCCAAAAACTCGCCGTGGTCGCTCGTAAAAATGATCAGAGTGTCATCGATCTGACCCGTCCGCGCCAGCGTGTCGAGCAGACGGCCGACATTGTCGTCGATCAGACTGATACTCGCAAAGTAGTGGAGCTGAATGCGCCGCTTGACTTCGTCGGCATACCCCTGCATCTCGCCGATCGCAGCAGCCGCCGGTTGGGGAATACAGGCGGGATCGACGCCCCCCTTTACGGCGGGGAGAGGAATGCCGTCCAGATCGTAGCGGACGATCTGATCTTCCGGCGCTTCAAAGGGATGGTGGGGGGCGACAAACGAACAGAAGGCGAACCACGGTTTATCCCCCTCCTGACTCCGGATAAATTCTTCCGCCCCCTCGGCAATAAAAGTGGAAGGATGGGACTCCGAAGGATAAGGAGAAAGACAGAGATCGCCCGGTCCGTCCGGCAGTAAAGGCGTGCGCTCACACTCGAGCAGCGCCGGGGCGTTCTCGCCCAGCCACTCGCGGAATCGACCATACAGAATATCTTCACACCCCGTGTAGGCTTCGAACCCGTAGTTCTTCTTGCAGGGATCGTCGGCAATGGGCGTCAGCAGACCGTGCTCTGCAAACTCCCGCCAGTCCAGCGTCGGCACATCCGTGTGGAGCTGTTGCAACGTGTACTGCTCGGGTGTCAGGTGGACCTTGCCAAAGGCGCCCGTCCGGTATCCGTTCCGCTGCAAAACCTCCGGGAACGTGGTTTCCGACGGCGGCAACACACCCATTCCGCGCACCCGCACGGCCCCCGGATAGCGGCCGGTGAGCAACGAAGCGCGAGAGGCCATACACACGGGACTCTGACAAAAGGCGTTGTCGAAAACCACGCTGGATTCGGCCAGCCGATCGAGGTGCGGCGTCTGGACCACCGGATGCCCCATAAAACCCAGGCAGTCGGCCCGATGCTGATCCGTCATAATCCAGAGAACGTTCATTGGCGGCCCTCGTCCTGCAGGCTAATCGGTATCCGAAAATCCGGACGACTTTCTGCTTCAGTCGCCCGACTCTATCAGGGCGAACATCAGATGCTTAGGCGTATTCCTGAAATCCGCGAACCCGCCCTTCATATAAAGCACGCCGAAATTCCCCGATACATCCTCCTGAACGCTCGGGAACCAGGCGTATTCGTCGTCCGCTTCGGAAACCAGCTGTCTGCCCGATTCCCACTCACTTCCATCGAACCACTTGAGATACAGTTTGCCGGTGTGCCAGCGGCTGCCCCAGGTCGGCTCCACCTCCCCTCCTTCGTGCAGCTGATCTCCGTACACGGCCGCGATGCGTGCGGGCACTGATGAGGTGTCCATACCCAGCGCAACCGCAAAGACGTTGGTGGCGATTGTCGTCGGCGCCGACCAGTCGTCAATTCCGTACGGGGGAGACAGTGTGCGATAGCGGAGCTCGTTTTTCCAGTGCGTGCCGGAGTCTTCGATATACGTCAAATGGACGATCCCCGTCCCGGGATCCAGCATACCGCTGAGACGCTTGTCCGAACCGGCAATCCCGTCGGAATTCCCCAGATCGACCGGCTCCAGCCATTTCGCTCCGTCGTAGTGGAACGCGTAGAAGTTGCCGGGCCAGCCGGGCTTGTACAGCTCTTCGTCCGTTGCTCCCTGAGTGCTCCTGGCGACCACTACCCGCTTCCCACCGGGAAGGGGAATATTTTCATGGGCGTCGATCTTTTCGGGCAATGTGAGAGCGGTGAGATCCAGAGGCTTTTGCCAGCTCGTGACGTCGTTGGGTCTGACCGATACAACAAACGCCGGGTCCAGCTTCTGGGCCGTCTCTCCGGGATGGACATGCCTGAGCGATAGCGATATGAAACCGTCCTCCTCGACCATGATATCCGGGTAGTAGCCGTAGAAATCGCGACTGCTTTTATCCACGTATGCCGGAGCGATGTATTGACCGTCCGTCCAATTGATATCTCCGTCGCTCAATCTACCGCTGCGAATCCGAAACTTCCCCTTCTCCGAATAGCAACCATAGATCCGGTCCCCGTACACAATGGCCGTTTCGGGCAGATTGGCCGCACCGTACGGTCCCGCCGCAATCCCGCCGCCGGAGCCTACCTTGCGCTCCGACCAGTTGATTCCGTCGGTGCTGGTCGCAAAGAAGTTGCAGTAGACTTTGTCGCGCTTGTCTCCGCAAAACACATACCAGTATCCGTCGTGATGGAACACCCGGCGCACCGTGGTGCGGGTCGTGCTGTGCCCGTCCAGAGATTCACCTATTTTGGAAAGCTCGATGCTGAGTTCCGCACCAACCTCGCGCCCAACCAGGACCAACAGCAACACGAGAAGCGATCTGATGACAGATGCGCCAAATCCCTTTAGCCACTGCCTTTTCTCTGCCAACCCTGTCATTTCATTATCTCCTCGTATTTCTGCACTGAAGCAAAAGGGCGGTCTTGTTGCAGAGTCGGCACAAACTCGACTCAGCAGCCCTGCGTCTCACCCAGCATCTTTTTATGGATGGACTGGATGATAAAGCGGATGGTGATCATCGCGGCGAGGATGCCGAGGATCTTGCAGACATTGATGGCGATATTCGTCCAGAACTGCTTCTGCTCGTATTCCTGCACGACCTCCAGATTGAGCGCCCGCCCGGCGGAGTCGAAGACCGTGACATTACCCGGTAACAAATCGTCGATACCGGAGGCGATCACCTCGGTAATAGCCGCCACCTGCACGTCGGCAAGAGGTGCATCGGCAGCCGTAACAGTGACGGAGGCTTTGCGGTGAATCCTCCTGGACCCGGACAGCGGCGTCGACAGCTGGACCTGGGCATCGCCGACGCCTTCGATGGCCGCAATACTCGCTGCCAGCTTATCTTCGAGCTGCTTTTGCATGGTGACAACCGACTGGAGCTCCGCAGCGGAGAGGGGCGCAGTTTTCCGCGGCAGCAGCTTGGGCAACACCTGGTAGCCGATAAAGAGTCCTATCAGCAATCCCCCCGTCACATACATGATCGAGGGGTATTTGTTGAGAGTTTCCGCCCAATTCATGGGATTTTCTCCTGTCTTCCGCCTGCATGAGGACAATATTCCGCAAGTGATCTGCCGATCCTTTGCATATGAGCTGAATCAGCCACCTGCATCTTTAGTAGATCCATCGCGATCCTTCATCTTTTGCACGCGCCCCTTCCATTTGTTCTTGTGCCATTTCTTGCGCCACTCTTCACGCGTTGCTTCCACCTCTTCCGGCGTTTGCTCTCCGTAGCTCAAGCTGTCCAGAAACGGCATGATGTTGCTCATCTTGCCCTCGATGAGACAGCAGGCACCGGGGCGCCCTCCGCCCGTGCTGGTCTCCCAGTGGTACTTGTGAATCAGCGTATCGATCAGCACCAATCGATCGGCGTGCGACCTGGCCATGGGAAACTTCTCCACGAACTCCTCCAGAAAGGGCTTCATCCCCCCGGCGTGCAGATGCTTGTATTTGATAGTTTTTTTGAAGGCCGCCCACGAGCACTCCCAGCCGCAATGGCTACATTTGAGATCTTCGTGGTCGTGCTCAATGATGATTGAGCAAACCGGGCACTGTGCACGACCCCGGCTCGCTTCGGTCGCAGCCAGAATGCTCTCGGCTCTGGCCAGGAGGGAAAAACCGACATCGTCGATCAGCTCTTCGTCGACGAAACCCCGCCCGGAGGCTTCATAGAACTGTGCGATTTGCGCCTTGCGCAGCCGTGGTGCCCAGATCGGCAATCTATAGTTAATTGTCGTTCCCATATCTCTTCCAAATAAAAAAAGAGACCGGAGATCCAGGGCCGTGAGCCCGTGCCTGTATTCAGGGACGGTCGACACTGTCACCTCGGGATCCCCGGCCTCGTATAGTCGCCGTTATCTCAAAAACATGACGATAGTACAACTCAAATTGGACAGTGTCAACAAATTTTCTGCTCTTCTCCGACCTGCGCAATCTTCAGAAATGGCCACAAAAATCCAGCCCGCCCGCACCATCAAAACTCGAATCTTCGGATCGAAGAGCGGCTGATATTGCCTTGTAGCGAACGCTGTAACCGAAAGTGTGCAACAAATCTCCATCCTCGTCGCGCAGATGACGCGGCCAGGATTCTCTCAGATCCGGATAGGGCTCGGAGAGCTGCTGTAATCGCTCTATCAGACTGCTGTGATCTTCGGACAGTTCTCCCAGCAGCATCGGCGGCGCACACAGCGGATTAAAGTAGACCTGATGATCTCTGGTAATCGAAATACACCGGTTGTCGAAAGGCGACTCGAGCGGCCAGGCCGTTGGCTCGAAAGGATGTCTGAACGCCTCCTCATTCGAGCGCTTCTCCCATTCTCGCAACCAGCTGGCCTCGGTCAATGCCGCCAGAGAGTCGCCCCATCTATCCGCGATCATGTCGTCCGGAATCTGCTCCCGCACCTGTTGCAGAGAAGGGCGAATCGTTTCATACCACTGCAGATAGGGATGAGTCCTGTGGTTCAGCAGACTGATGTAGGGCGAACCACCGAGGATCTGACGACGCAGTTCCGCCAGCGGGACAATATCCTCCAGGTTGTGGCGGTTGAGATACACCGACCAGTGGACATAGAACCCCGCTGCGGCTGCCCGGCGGGTCGCCTGGAGAACGTCCTGAAATGCCCCTTCGCGTCCCACTAACCAGTCGTGCCAGTAATCCAGGCCGTGAACGGCGAAGTTGAGCCCTTCGTATCCGTAGGCGCGGAGCCGATCGAATAAACCTTCGGGGTCGCCGGCCTGCGCGATACCCACGCCGTTCGTGCCCAAATAAGTCATCCCCGGAGAAGTAATCGATCTATCCAGAACTTCGGGAAATTCCGGATGGACGCTAGGGTCTTCCAAAGGGGCGAGAGGCCCCCAGGTCTCGGCTAACCGTTGTAATTCCCTCGCCGAATAAAAAGTTTCATGCGACAGACAACTTCCCAATGGACAATGGCGACATCCATTCGTGCAACCCACTGCTTCGATCCAGACGATCATAACCCTCTTCCATCTCCGTTATTTTCTATTCTTTCTCAGCCACTCAACGCCGAAGTCCACCAAATCCCCCACCGGTATCAGATAACTCTCGGCACTGCCAAAACGCCCGGTAGAATATTTTCCCCCATCGCCTATATAGTCATCCAAAAGAGCGGGGAAGATATCGCTGTTATTGTCTACATCTATATACGTCACCCACCTCTCTTCCCCGTCTTCCAGAATCTTCGCCAACCATTTTTTCCCGGGATCGAACAGTTTCTCCACGCTGTATTCTGCCAGGTGCAAGGCGGTAATAGAATCCTTGGGAGCGCCCAACAGCAGAATCTGTCCCTCCAGTTTATACAGCTTATCCAGGGGAGAGTCCGGTCCCAGGGCGTAGTTGAGCGGTTGATCCTCCGTTATGTAACTCGCCTGTTTGCCCCAGGCGGCAAAGGAGACGTGGGGATGCGAGCTCCTCACTACATTTTCTTGCTTTCTAAATACCTCGGTCAGAAATCCATTCCATTTGTCTACTGGAGTCAAATCGGGGTAAAAGAGGGGCATATTATCCCTTACAAACTCTCTTGCCTCTTCCGGATAAGTTTTGTTTTCAGACGGGTCGCAAAGATGCTCGGAAAACGTCGGCATCAGCAAAGTGCCGGACTCTGTAAGGGTCTGCTCAATCGCCAGCAGTACAGATACCGGCCCTCCAACGACGCGCCCTATCGCTTTTAAAGAGGAGTGGACGATAACGGTTGCACCCGGTTCCAATCCGAGCTTTCTCAGATCGCCGGATAAGGAGCGTACCGAATAAAACTGTTCTTCATCACTCATATTCATTCAGTCGCTTTCTGTTTTTCCCGCATTCCGAATCGCGCCCTGGAGATCGCCTTGTAGCGGACGCTGCTCCCCCTGGGATGCAGGAGTTCCGCGTCCTGCTCTCGAAGCCGGGCATCCTCTGGCCGAAGATCCGCCCCTTCGGGCATGGGCAAGTCCTGTAATCGGGACAGCAGCTCTTCGCGGCCCTCGGCGAGATCTCCAATCCGGATTCTCGTCCCACACCTGGGATCGATAAAAACCTCGCGCTCCCTGGTAAAAAAAAGCGCCATCCTGTCAAACGGCGGCGATGGAGGCCACACTACAGACTCAAAGCTATCCCTGAAGTCGTCCGCATCGGGCGCCTGTCGCCACGCGCGCAGCCAGCTCTCCTCCGTGAAGTTTTCCAGCGGCTGCTTCCACGTCTGAGCAATCAACTCGTCGGGAAGCGCTTCGCGCACCTCTCGCAGAGAAGGCCGGAACTTTTCATAGCGCCACATCCGACGGCTGACTCTATGGCTGGGAATGCCGACCCAGGGCACCTTGCCGAGCATCTTTTCCGAGAGCTCGATCACGGCCGGGACTTCCGCCAGATTTTCCCGATTCAGGAAGAAATTCCAGTGAAGCCCAAAGTCGCCTTCTACCGCTTTGCGAGATGCGGTGAGGATATCGTCGAATGCCCCTTCATGGGAGACGAACAGATCGTGGCTATCCCTCAATCCTTGGAGAGTGAGGGATAGACCCCAGTACCCGGCATCCTTTAGCTGCTTGAATATCTCTTTGCAGTCGTCGCGCCGCGCCAGTCCGAATCCGTTTGTAGCCAGCATGTTGCTTCCCTCTCCCATGATCTCCGGATACATGATCTCGGGAAACTCCGGGTGCACTGTCGACTCGTAGTATGGGGAAAGAGGTCCCCATTCCTCGCGTAGAACTCTGAGCTCAGCCAGTGAGTAGAAGCCACCGTAGAAGGGAGGTTTGCCGTCTACGGCGCAGTGCCGACACGCCTGAGTGCACCCGCACGCTTCGACGTAAATTACCATACTTACTTCTCGCTTTTCCGATACAACGCACTGTTAAACTACAAAAATTCAGCAGCACATATGCGACAACTGGATATGCCTGAAACAAAGGAAAGGGGCCGATATAATGTCAAGGAAAACAAAGAAAAGGGGCGGTCCTCGCGAGAGGGCCGCCCCTTTTCTTTGTGAAATCGGATAGTTCGTTTAGCCAGTAAAATAGAGCCTGCATTAGAGGCTCAGATCATGGCTTCCGCATCCGGCGCACTACCTCCTCATTCCAGGCCCAGCAGATAGCTCGGATTCTTCTTGGCCATCACATCGATATCCGCTTCGGTGATGCCGTTTTCGCGCATCCCTCTAAAGAGTTCGGACCAGGCGAAGGTGTGGATGGGCAGCCACGCCTGGCCGCCGCAGCTCGACAGGATGCAGCGGGACGATCCAATGGTTCGGATCGCGCTGGCATAGTCTTCCATGGTGACGTTGGCGTCCGGCTTCCCCACGTCGTAGTAGATAAACTCTAAAAAAGCTCCCAGATCCGCGGCCTCCTTCATCTTTGCGGTGCTCATGCTGATGGCCCAGTACAGCGGATTGGTGACCAGGACCTTCTTCACTCCGCGATCTCTGGCCTCCTGCGCTAGCATGACGATCTCCTCCGGCGAGGAGTGGCCGGTCGAAAGGACCAGCCCGAGCCCGGCGACCACATCTATCATGTCGAGCACTTCGGGCAGGAGCTTCCCGTCTTTAGATACGGAAACATAGGGCCCCGAAGGATTGCCCCCCTGCCGAACTTCGTGCTCGGAGCCTACGGTGGGCATATACACGATCCTGCCGCGTCCGCCCGATATGCGGGTGAAATGCTCTACGGCGTGTTGATTCATGCCTCCGATCAGGTGGTTGAGGACGATTCCTCCAAAAATATCCAGATCCGGGATCTGCTTTTGCACCAGATAGGCCATACCGGCGGTTTGGTCGGAGTGGTTCATCAGCAGTATGGCACGGGCGCCGCGGTCTCGATATAGTTTCGCCGCTTCGAGTACGTCGAGAGACCGGGGCGTTTGATCGGGATCGGCGTGCACGTGAATGTCGACTACGTCTTTCAGTGTTCCCATAATATGCTCCTCCATTTGGCTGCTCGGAATTCGGCTCTCCCACTGTAGACAAGGGGCAGGGGATGGTTGCAGAGTTCCGGATACATGAGAAGTATATGGAAATCGGGAGAAAAGGTGAAATAGATGGGATCGACGTCGGCCAGAGCAAATTCCCCCGCTGCCGGAAAGCGCGTTGATCAGGCTGATCATCCTATTGCAGCCGTGACATCTGTCCGGAAAAGTGGACGTAGGATCCGGAATTCTGGACGAATAGGGGGTTTAGAGCTGTATTTTGTCCAGCTTTCTGGACAAAATACAGCTGGTAGATTCAGGGTAATGCTCTTCCTCTCTGTTCGCTATCCCATAAATATCAACGAGTTACTGCCCTATCCCAGGCGAATATTCCTCTTTTGGCACGAGGTTTGCGTTTTCGTATCCTATGGGTACAACCGGATTCCAGTGGAGGCCGGTTGCTCCTATCCTCTGTTTCATGCTCTTCCTGTCTTGCATTCTCAGGAGAAACCGGTCATGAATGCCATCGCCATACGACGTTGGCTCACAGCGTTCCTTTGCTGTTTCTATATCAGTCTACTGCTGGCCAGTCCGTCCTCAGCACAGCCCTTTTTCACGAATGTAACCGATGAGATAGGGGTGGATCCGTTCGAGCAAAGAAGCACTGCGTGGGGAGATTACGACAACGACGGCTTACCCGATATCTTCATGTCCCAACATTTTGCCTGGGGCTCAAGACTCTTGCTCCTCCGAGGAGAAGGAGACGGCTATTTCCTGGATCGCACCGAAGACATCCTGACCGATATCCCCTCCCAGAAAAAGGGCGGAGGAGCCGGTTTCGCAGACTATGACAACGACGGGGATCTGGACCTTTTCGTGCCTGTTGGCGCCTATTACTCAGAAGATGCCTCCATAAACATGCTGTTGCGCAACGACCGAGGTGTGTTCAGAGACGTGGCCCTGGAGGCGGGTCTGGTGGATGCATCCCCTACCGACAACGCCCTCTGGCTGGACTACGACCGGGATGGATTCTTGGATATCCTCACCGGGAATGTGTGGGCAGAGCAAGGCGCTCCCTCTGAGCCCGGACGGAACAAACTCTATCGGAACAGAGGAGACGGCACCTTTGTCGATGTCACCCACGCGGCTGGCCTGGATATCCAATTTGACCAATGGGGTGGGAGTGGCGGAGGAATGGCAGCCGCTGATTTCGATGGAGATGGCTGGATCGACCTCTATCTGGGGGCGGAGCAAGACCGGAATCGCCTGTTTTTCAATGACGGTCAGGGAAGATTCCAGGATGCAACTACCGAAGAAACCGGCGACACAGGGGCTTCTGCTTTTTCCGCAGTAGGAGATTACGACAACGACGGAGACCTGGATATCTGCCATTTTTCGGGAATCACTAATATCAGTGGCCGCTCATTCTTTCTCCTCAATCTGGGGAACCGGCAATTCCTGGATGTTACGGAAGCGATTGGATTGAGTTCGATTTTAGGTTCGCTTGGGGGAGATTCTGCGGATGTTGACAATGATGGTGATCTGGATCTGATTGAATCAGGTAATCCGTTTTTGTTTCTCAATAACGGAGATGGGACCTTCACCGACCGGTCAGATTGGTTCGGAACTCCCTCTGATTTGGGTTTTTTCCCCAACTCATTCGGAGATTTCAACCTGGATGGATTTCTCGACGGCGTGGGTTTCACGTCGCTTTTCCGCCACAACGGAAATGACCATCACTGGTTGCGAGTGACGTTGGTCGGTACCGAGAGTGGCCGCGACGGTTTGGGCGCCCGTTTGATCGCCACTTCGGGAAGTCTGCAACAGCTGCGAGAGATCTCGGGAGGGGTGGGTTTCGGGCATAGTGAGAGAGTGGCGCACTTCGGCCTGGAAGAGCGCACACAGGTGGATCGACTGGAAATCCGCTGGCCGTCCGGGCAGGTCGACGTGCTGACCGATATTCCCGCCGATCAGAAGATTCGCGTCATCGAAGGAAGAGAAGGATACCACGTCGTCCAACCGAGCGTGTGGGAAGAAACGCCACCCGACACGGTCTTGCTCAACTCGAGAGTAACCCTGGCACTGGCCGTGCGACCGGCGCTGTTCGAACCGGATGCCGTCATAACAAAGGTCACGGCCGACCTGACTCGTTTTGGAGGACTCGAGGAAACCCCCCTGGAAGATCGCGGCGATGGCACCTACGAATTGCGTAGCTCCCTGTTGATCGAAGGGGTCAGCGGCGTCCATCCCCTGTCCGTAATGATCGACCAGCACACGGTGCTGGGTCCCTATTGGATCAAACTATCCAGAGATATAGCCGTCTTTCCCGATCGGGATGTGCGCATTCTGGATGAGAAATTGGACGATGGCTGGCAGGTCGAGGAGAGTGTCAGCGTGGAACCCGTGGACTTCGAGCAAAATGCCATCGTCTATCAGGGAGATTTCGCCAGCGCCTTCAAAGTTCAACCCGAGAGCAGAAACAGAGGCTGGGGAGTGCGGTTGCTACCCGATGCTCCAATCGATGCAGTTGGATTTTCGTCCGTTCGTTTCGCCTTTCACCCCGGGAATGCAAAGGGGGAGTATGGAGATGTCCTCAATTTCACGCTGAATGATCAGTTGTCCATTCAACTACCTGCAGCGGGGTACGTGGATATGGAGAAGAAGAGCTGGCAGATAGTGGAAGTCCCATTGGCGGAGTTCCCGCTGAATGGTCCTATTGAGGAAATTCGCATCTCCGGCAATCTGGAGGGCATCTTTTATCTGGACGATATGCGCCTGGTCGCAGCGACACCCCCGCCATCGAATACCGCTGTTCTGGAGGAACACTCTCCTTCTCTCCCGAACGCTTTCACTCTTTCCCAGAACTACCCCAACCCCTTCAACAATTCCACGGTCATCCGCTTCGCCCTGCCGACCACTGCCGACGTCCAATTATCGATCTTCAACCTGACCGGCCAGCAGGTAGCCACCCTGACCGACGGCATCCGCGCTGCCGGCACCTATACCCTCCGCTGGGACGGCCGCGACGACGACGACCAGCCACTGGCCAGCGGCGTCTATCTGTATCGCCTGCGGACAGGTGACGGGCTTCAGCAGGAGACGCGGAAACTTCTTTTGATTCGCTGAACGTATCATATCGAGTAGAGGCTTTTTTTGCCAAAATATGATTGGACAGGATGTCATTGATGAATAGCACAATATCTCGCTCTTGGATCAATCGATGCTACTTTTTCTTTTGCGCCGGTTTGCTGCTGGCTGGACAGGGACAGGGGCAGATCTACTTCACCGACGTGACCGACGAAATCGGCGTATATCTGATCGGCACGCGCAGCCCCACGTTTGGGGACTTCAACAACGACGGCCGGGTAGATATGTTCTGCTCTACTTACTATAATGACTTTTCGTCCTCTGGTATTCAGCAAGGGACAGAGCCATTCCTGTTCAATAACGAGGGCAACGGCCAATTCGGAGACGTGACGGAAAATATCCAGGTGAGTTCCTCTCCAGATGCTCTGGGTGGAGGCGCGGTCTTCGGGGACTACGACAACGATGGGGACCTCGATCTATTCGTTCCGGCCGGGCCGTGGCAGAGCGGAGGAGTCAGAGTGAGTCGACTTTACCGGAACGACCGGGGCCTCTTCATCGATGTAACAGATGAGTCGGGTATAGAAGTGCAGCACTCTTACACGGATAACGCGGTTTGGTTCGACTATGACCGCGATGGCTACCTGGACCTCTATGTGGGAAGGGTCGTCTTTAAAGGGGAATTCAATTTGCTTTTCCACAACAACGGAGACGGAACCTTTTCCGATCTCACTCAGACAGCCGGTCTGGATATACCCCTCGGAAGCGATGGCGACGGAAGCAATGGAGGGATCGGTTCAGGTGATCTAAATGACGATGGCTGGCCGGATCTCTACGTCGGGGTTTATGAGGACCGCAATCGGCTCTTTCTGAACGACCACCAGGGAGGATTCCGCGATGCGACAACCGGTGACATAGGTGACCCGGGCGCGGCGTATGGTGTGGCTGTGGGGGATATCGACAACGACGGAGATCTCGACCTATTTCAGGCCGGAGGGGGAGATATAGAGAGACTTTGGCGTTCTGCGATGCTCCTGAACCTGGGAGAAGGAGATTTCTTGGACGTAACAGAGGCTGTGGGCTTGTCCGCCTATGCCGCCCGGCAAACCCTGGGTCCAGCACTGGGAGACATCGACAACGACGGAGATCTCGATCTACTTACTGCAGAGCCGTTCTCTCTTTTTCTCAACGATGGAGGTGGAATCTTCGAAGACCGCACCTCCCAGGCTGGAATAACCGATACTGGCAATAGCCTGGCCCTGGCAGACTACGATCAAGATGGCTTCCTGGATATCTGGTTCGGCAATGATGCCGATCGCACTACACCCCCCTGGCATGGGAAACTCTATCGCAACAACGGCAACGACAACCACTGGCTGCGCGTGGAACCGGTCGGCGCGGAGAGCAACCGCAGCGGCATCGGAGCGCGGTTGACCGCCACCACTGGAGATCTGAGACAGACGCGCGAAGTCCTGGGTGGAGAAGGCTATAACCAGCACGAGATGGTGGCGCATTTCGGCCTGGGGCAGCACACCCGGGTCGATCGTCTGGAGATCCGCTGGCTATCCGGCCAGGTCGACGTATTGACTGACATCTCGGCAGATCAGAAGATCCGGGTCATTGAAGGCAGTCGGGGATACCATCCGGTCCACCCGGCGACCTGGGAGCACGATCTGCCGGACTCGATCGCGACCGGGGCGATTTTGGAGGTGGCGGTTCAAGTGCGGCCGTCCCTATTCGAACCAGGAGCAGCCATTAGCGGCGTTTCTGCCGACCTGAGCTCATTTGGAGGAGATGCCGAGATCCCCCTCACGAGAGAAGAAGATGGCGTCTACCGGTTGGAATCCCGGTTACTCTCCCTTGACCGTGCCCTCAGCGGAATCAGATCCCTCTCCATTTTGATCGACCAGCAGACCTCTCTGGGGCCGCACTGGACGCGGCTGTCCAAGTCGATCGTCCTCTTTCCTGGTAAAGATCTGTCCATTCTGGACGAAGGATTGGCTGTCGACTGGGAGATGGAGGGCATAAGATTAATAGATGAAGTGGACCTGCTCCAAACCGATGTGGTTTATCGAGGGGATGCAGCCACCGCCGTTCACATAGGTTCGAAAGTCAAATCCTGGAGCATGACCTTTTTATCTCAGGTTCCCATCGACACTGTGGGATATGCGGCTCTTCGCTTTGCATTTCATCCCGGGGAGCTGATAGGAACCCCCGTGAGCTTCACGATGGGAATGAACGGACAAACGACAAGGATATGGGGGGAAAATCAGGAAGAAACGCGAGTAGATCTGAACCGACGCGAGTGGCAGTTGGTAGAGATTCCGCTGGAAGAGGCGACATTCTTCGGTCGGACTCGACGGCTTGGATCCGTTACCCTCACTGGCCGTATGGGAGGCACCTTCTACCTGGATGACCTGCGCCTGGTCGCCAGGCAATCGCCGGTCACCGCCGTGCAGGAAGAACGCTCCGCTTCCTTGCCGGAAACCTTTGACCTGCAGCAGAACTACCCCAACCCCTTCAACAGCTCCACGGTCATCCGCTTCGCGCTGCCGACAACTGCCGACGTAAAACTATCGATCTTCAACCTGACCGGCCAGCAGATAGCCACCCTGGCCGACGGCATCCGCGCTACCGGCACCTATACCCTCCACTGGGACGGCCGCAACGACGACGACCAGCCACTGGCCAGCGGCGTCTACCTGTATCGACTGCAGACAGGTGACGGACAGCAGCAGATGCGGAAACTACTATTGCTTCACTGAGGAGATGAACGATGGCAATCGCCGAACTTCGCCGTTTGACGGTCCTGTGCTATGTCTTTTTGTGCACCAGCCTGCTGCCCGGAGAGGGAGAGGGGCAGACCTTCTTTATAGAGGTGACCGGAGAGGCGGGGCTGTCACAAGAGGTGGGCAGTCGAAGCCAAGCTATCGGGGACTATGACAACGACGGCTGGCCGGATCTGTTTTCGGGTAATGCGTACGCAGAGGGCAGTTCTTTAAATTCAGGGCGCATGGCGCTTTTGCACAACGAGGGCAATGGCACCTTTGTGGATCGGAGCGCCGAGATCCAGGCGGATACCTCCCCCAAATTTGCAGGGGGAGGGGCGACCTTCGTCGATTACGACAACGACGGGGATCTGGATCTTTTCGTGCCGATCGGGCAGGTCTGGTCGGCGATTTCTGAGCGGAATGTCCTCCTGCGCAACGACCGGGGGGTATTCAGGGATGTGACCCTGGAAGCGGGGTTGACCGACAAATTGCCCACGGACAACGCCATCTGGCTTGATTACAACCAGGATGGGTATCTGGATCTCTATACAGGGAATGTGGGATGTAATCCGAATGATCCCACGGTGCGCAACAAACTCTACCGCCAGAACGGGGATGGCACCTTCACTGACGTGACCCGAGAGGCGGGCTTGGATATTCAGCTAACTGATTGTGGGGGCACCAACGGCGGGATGGCCGCCGGGGATTTCAATGATGATGGCTGGCCGGATCTTTATGTGGGCAACTATGAATCTCTCAATCATCTGTTTTTAAACAATGGACAGGGAGAGTTCCAGGATGTCACAACCGGTGACATCGGCGATCCGGGACATGCCTTGGGAGTAGCGGTGGGAGATATTAACGGCGACGGCAATCTGGATATTTTTCAATCCGCTGGAGGAGGAGGGTTGAAGTTTAGCAAGGGATACCGATCCATAATGCTCCTCAATCTGGGAGAGGGACAGTTCCTTGATGTCAGTGAAGCGGTGGGATTACCCAAAGAAATGCTGGAGATTGAAGTAGGATTTCCCAACCTGGCCGATTACGACAACGATGGAGATCTGGATCTGCATATTGATAATGGTTACGGTCCCTTTTTCCTGTTCCTCAATAACGGCGATGGCATGTTCGTAGATATGACTTCCCGGACCGATTCCTTTGGGGCGCATTCTATTGGAGACTTCGATTTAGATGGTTTCTTGGATTCGTGGGGCTATGGTTTGTGGCGAAATAACGGCAATGACAACCACTGGCTGCGAGTGGAGGTTGTGGGCACTGAGAGCAACCGCAGCGGTATTGGAACCCGATTGACGACCACTGCAGGGGACCTGCAGCAGATGCGGGAGATTTTAGGTGGTGTGGGATATCACCAACACGAAATGGTGGCGCACTTCGGCCTGGGACAGCGCACGCAGGTGGACCGACTGGAAATCCGCTGGCCATCGGGGCAGGTGGATGTACTCACCGACATCCCGGCCGACCGAAAGATCCGCGTCATCGAAGGACAGGGAACCTACCATGTCGTCCAGCCCACGGTCTGGGAAAGTGCTCCTCCTGATTCACTGGTGATCGGGTCGACGGTTGACTTGAGGATAGCTGTCCGTCCGGCTCTGTTCGAGGACGACGCTCAGGTCACCGGCGTTGTGGCTGATCTGAGCGAACTGGGTGGCCCGGAAGCCATACCGTTGGCGGATGCCGGAGATGGCACCTACCATCTGGAACTTTCCTCCTTCGTCGTCGAGTCACCCAGAGGGTTGAAATCGATCTCAATAATGATCGACCAGGCCACGTCGCTGGGCTCCTATTGGACGCGGCTGTCGAGATCGTTCACCGTGCTACCAGATGGGGACCTGGTAATCTTCGGAGATGTCCTGCTGGAGGGCTGGAAGTGGATTCCCGCACTGAAGGTAGAACTGGATATGGAAGCGACGGCACAGACCTACCAGGGAAACGAGGCACTGGGAGTGCGGACGGATGGGAACTGGAGAGTGACATGCTGGCCTGCGGAACCGCTGGATCTTTCGGGATACGACGCCCTCCAATTCGCCATCCATCCGGGTGATGCCAGCGGGACCGCGCTGCAACTGTCCCTCGGTGGCTCGAAAATGAACCTCCTTTCCGAAGATCCAGGGGATATCCGCGTAGATCTGGAAGATCGATCCTGGCAGGTTGTCGAAGTACCTCTTGCATCTATAGACCTGGACGATGCGCTGATCAGTATTGTCTTCTCCGGCAACCTGGAAGGTACCCTCTATCTGGACGACATCCAACTGGTCGCGGCGAAGCCGTCATCTCCGGCCAACACAGCGGTGACCGAAGAGCATACGGCTACACTTCCGCAATCCTTTACCCTCAACCAGAACTACCCCAACCCATTCAACAGTTCCACGGTGATCCGCTTCGCCCTGCCGACAACTGCCGACGTCGATTTATCGATCTTCAACCTGGCCGGTCAGCAGGTAGCGACCCTGGCCGACGGCATCCGCGCTGCCGGCACCTATACCCTCCACTGGGACGGCCGCGACGACGACGGCCAGCCACTGGCCAGCGGTGTCTACCTGTATCGGCTGCGGACAGGTGACGGACAGCAGCAGGAGACGCGGAAGTTGTTATTGCTGAGATAAAGAAAGGGGGTCCCTGATAACGGTCGCGAGGAAAGACCTGGCGCAAGCAGTTGCTGTAGCGACCGCTTGCGCAGGAAGAACCTCCCTCTTGAGACGATGGACAGTGCGTGCAACGCGATGCGCGAGATCCTCAGCAACGGTCAGCGCATCGAGATTCGCGGTTTGGGCGCGTTCCATGTCAACGCGACAAAGTCCAAATCGGCACCGAGGAAACCCCCGGAGGGGGTTACCCTCTTGAACCCATTCACGGAGAGACGATATGGCAGCGAAGAAAGCACCGACTCCCAAAAAAGCAGCGGCCCCCAAGAAAGCGGCAGCCGTGCAGGAGAAGTCTCCGCCTCACGACAATATAGACCTGCTGGACGATCTGAATGTGACGGCCACGATCGAGCTGGGGCGCACCTGGAAACCGCTGGAGGACGTGACCACCCTGGGCGAGCAGTCGCTCATCGAGCTGGACAAGCAGGTGGGCGATCCGGTGGATATTCTGCTCAACAACAAGCTCTTCGCACGGGGGGAAGTGGTGACGGTAAGCGAAAACTTCGGAGTGCGCATCACCGAAATCGTCGGCCGGACCTGAAAGGAGGGCGCTATGAAAAAACCAAATCGCCTGAACAACGTGGCCGTGTTAGTCACCTGCGAACTGGGGCGCAAAATGCTCCGTCTGAAGGATGTCCGCCAGCTTGAAGAGCAGGACGTCATCGAGCTGGACAAGCTGGCCGGCGAGGCGTTCGATATCCGGATCAACGGCCGGGAATTCGCCTCTGGTGAGGCGGTGGTGGTGACCGACATGATGGCCGTCAGGGTTACCTCTTTGGCGAGAACTGTTGCCCGGGAGGTGGGATCATGAGCGAAGAAAAAGGACGCCGGGAAGAGATAAAGCCCGTGGTCTGGGCGACCGAGAAGGAGGTGGATGCCTGGCCGCCGATTGAGCTGTCCCGTCCCGAGCCGTCGACCAGCGCGGAACCGGCGCCGGAGGAGGCGAAGGCTCCCAAGCTGGAGCTGCCCGCAGGGATCGCCGAAGACAGCACTCACGCCTTCCTCTTCGCACACGCGGAGGAAGCAGCAGCGGTGCTGCGAACCCTCGTGCGCAAAAACATCGAGGGAGATGGACCGCTGGCCGGTGTCGCAGGAGCACAGCTGGCGGCGACCTTTGTGATCGGGGTAGGAGAGGAGATTGGCGCGCGGGTGCTTGAAAAATTGGAATGGGATGAAGTAAAGTCGATCGCCGAAGGGGTCGTGCAGATGGAGGAAACCTCGCGCCATGCCTGCCTGCACGCCCTGGAGCTGGTGCGCAAGCGGATAGAGGAGGAGGATTATCTGGAGTTGGGAGGCGAGCAGTACGCCCGCGGAATGTTGGGCAAAATGATGGAGCCATACCGGGTCGACTGGATGGTGGAGAGTGCGCAGTTGCCGGAGATCTCCGGCTTTGAGATGCTGGCGCGGATGAAGCCGGAACAGGTCGCACCGTTCGTCTCCCACGAGCATCCGCAGACGGTCGCCATGATCCTGTCGCAGCTGCCGCCGGCGCAGGCGTCGGGTATCCTCGCCTGCCTCCCCGAACGGATGCAGTCCGACGTGGCGTACCGGGTCACCACCATGGAAGACATCAGCACCGCCGCACTCCAGCGGGTGGAGGAGAGTTTGACGCGTTCGCTGCGGAGCCTCACACTGGGAACGGCGAATGCGGGTGGACCGAAGGTGATGGCCGATATGCTCAATCTGACCGGCTCCTCGGTCGAGAAGAACGTCCTCGACCAGATGGACGGCCAGGACCCGGAGGCGGCCGAAGCGGTGCGCAATCTGATGTTTCTCTTCTGCGATATCGCCAAGCTGACCGATCGCGAGATCCAGACCCTGCTGCGCGAGGTGGATCAGAAGGATCTGACGATTGCGCTGAAGGCTGCTTCCGAGGAGCTGAAGGACAAGGTGCTGGGCAACATATCGGAAGAGGTGCGCAAAAAGATCACCGAAGATATGGAGTTCCTCGGGCCGATGCGCTTGAGCGAGGTGGAGGAGGTGCAGCTGCGCATCGTGCAGCAGGTGCGACTGCTGGAGGAGAAAGGGCAAATCACCATCGTCCGCGGCGACTCGGACGATACTTTTGTTTAGGCGAACGGGAACGGGCTCAGGACTATTTACTCACCAGGATTTTGCGAAGGATCTGACCGATGGCTGACATACTTTCTCAGGATAAAATAGACGATTTGCTGAGTGCGACAGAGGGCACGAACAAGGGAAAGGGAGAGCAAGCACAGCAACGGATCATCACCAGCTACGACTTCAAGCATCCGGCGCGGGTAAACAAGGATCAACTGCGGACGCTGGAGAACCTCCATGATAACTTCGCCAGACTGCTGAGTTCGACGTTCTCGGGGGCGATGAAAGCGGTGGTCGATGTGGACACGGCGTTTGTCGACCAGACGACCTACGCCGAGTTCATCATGTCCCTGTCGAACCCGAACTGCGCGTACCAGTTCACCCTGGGGCCGACCAGCGGACAGGCGATAATCGACATTGCCCTGCCGGTGGTCTACTCCTTCGTCGATCGGATCTTCGGCGGCAAGGGATCGTCGCAGGGGTTGGAGGCGCGGCAGCTGACGCCAATCGAGATAGGCGAGATCAACACCATCGTCAAAAAGGTGATCGAAGATCTGGAGGCGACCTGGAGTCCGATCCTGCCGGTGAATATTCACGACATCGAGCTGGAGACGAACCCGGAATTCATGCAGATCACGGCGGCCAGCGAGATCGTCATCCTGCTGGCGTTCGAGGTGAACTCGACGAACGCGTCGGGTCTGGTGAGTCTGTGCTATCCGTTTTTCACACTCGAGTCGATCCTGCCCCGGTTGGGGCAGCAGTCGTACGTGCGCACCAACCCGATGAATCAGGAAAAGCTAAAGGCGGATAATTTCCAGCGCCTGGAGAAGACGAAAGTGCCGTTGACGGCAGAGCTGGCGCGCGGCCTTGTCAGCCTGAAGGAGGTGAGGGAGTTGCAGGTGGGAGAGGTCCTCAAAATGGATACCAAAGCCAATGAACCGGCCGTGGTCTTTGTCAATGAGGAGCCCAAATATCTGGGGTGGCCGTGCGCCGGAGAGGATGGTAAGAGGAAGGTTAAAGTGGGAGCGTCGATCCCGATGGCGGATGAATTCCTCTACAAGAATCGGAGCAAGCCGGTGGTCGACTGAGGGAAGACGGAAGAGCGGCGCCCTCTCCAGCGCAGGGGGGCGCCGCCGCGCGTATTCAGCGGAAATAGGCAAGGGGATCTACAGCGATGAAAACGTCCGTCCCAACGAGATCTGGATGGCGGTAAAGGTATTTCCCAACTACGTGAGAGGGGCCCTGATAAATCAGGGGGCAGAGGGCGCCTGGAAAGGGATACTGTAGCAATTATATTCTCGGGAGATCGACCCACAATGACCCACAATTGACTAGAGGAGAGCGTGATGCCAGGGAAACCCGGACGGTTTTTAACGCCCGAAAGCGGCGTAGCTCAGCTTCTAAAACAGCGCCGTGAACTGCACTTTTCGGGGCACACGCGCGACGAATGGCAGGAGTGGCGCGCAAAGTTCCGCCGCCGCTTGGTGCAGAACCTGGGGCCGCGACCGGAAGCGGTGCCGCTAAAGATCGAACTGCTGGAGGAGGTGGAGTTTCCCGGATACGTGCGTAAAAAGATCGTCTTCGATCCGGACCCCTTCTCGTCGATCCCGGCGTATGTGCTGATTCCGACCGCTGTGAGCACGCCCCGACCGGCAGTGCTGTGCGCCCACGGTCACGGCGTCGGCAAGGAAGGGCTGGTGGGCGATTCGGCCGATTACCAGAAGCAGCTGCCGATCGAACTGGCGCGCCGGGGTTTCGTAACCATGGTGCCGGACTGGCGCGGCTTTGGCGAACGCGCCGACCGCGATGAGTGGGTGCGCCGCCCCAGCCGGGATGGGTGCAACGTCGCGTATCTGGGCTACGGCTACTTCGGATATCAGCTGCTCCAGCTGGATATATGCGACGCCCGTCGCTGTCTGGATTACCTCCAGTCCCTGCCCGAAGTGGACGATCGGCGGCTGGGGTGCATGGGCTGTTCTTTCGGCGGCACCATGACCACATACACAGCCGCCCTGGATCGGCGCATCAAGGCGGCGGTCATCGTCTGCTACATGAGCAGTATAGAGGATGCCCTGGGCGATCGGGGCAAGGGCAACACCTGCGGCTCGCAGTTCATGTTCGGGCTGGGGCAGCTCGGAAATATCTCGGACGTGGCCGGACTGATCGCACCGCGCGCCTGCATGGTGCAGATCGGCAGCGATGACACCTGTTTCGTGGAAGCGGATGCGCTGAAGGCGTTCCGCCATCTCCGGACGATCTACCGGGCAGCGGGAGCAGGGCGCGATCTGATCCTCGACAACTTCGAGGGCGGACACGAGATCGATCTGGAGGCGGGCGTCTCCTTCCTCCAGGAGCGCCTTGGGCCCTGCTAATCGCTACGGGTAACTGAACTCGATCCTCCGACAGGGGCTGTCCTGGGTTTGTCCCATGGGCAGCCCTTTTGTTAGGTTATCGCGCATACAGCGGTGAAATCGAGCTCGTTTATTGGACAGCCTTTACTCAGAACGGATCAGACATGGCCGAACACCTCGAAGAGAAATTCCAGCCGATCCTGAACCTGTCGGAAGCGGAGATACTGCGGCAGATCCCAACCCGGTCGGGCCTCTACTTCATCGCCTGCCCCAACTGCGACAACGGCACCCAGGAAAACCAGATCTCCTGGACCATCGACCGCCCCGACGAACTGTTCTGCAAATTCTGCGGCATCCGCTACCCCAACGACAAATTCCCCGATGACCAGATCCTGCAGGTCGAAAACCCGGTGGGAGAAATCCAGGAATACCCCTACTGGGAAGACGAGAGCGGTTACCGTCACTTCTTCCGCGCCAAGGGCTGGTACCTGCAGCGCGAGTATTTCGCCAGCGCTGCCAAAGAACTGGCCCGGCTCTACGCAGTCACCAGAGAGCGGGAGTACGCTCATCGGTCGGCGCTCATCCTGCACCGTTTCGCCCAGGTCTACCCCGGCTACTGCGTCCATTTTGACTTCCCTTTCAAGCAGAAAATCCTCTATCCCGGCAAGGAGAGCTTTCCCTATCCGGTCCCCGATTTCCGCGCCGCCAAATGGTCCTGGTGGGCTTACATGGACATCCCCGAAAACCTGCTGCAGGCGTACGAAATAGTGCAGGACAGCGGCGAACTGGACGAAGGGATGCGAAACTGCATTGAAAACGATCTATTCAAAGCCAGCGTCTCCTTCGCACGCTCCCATCCCCCGGGTCTGTCCAACATGGATCCGACGCTTCTGCGTGCGCTGATCGTCGCGGGGAGAGTGCTCAAAGAGCCGGAATATATCCACTACGCCGTGGACTGGATTGGTCGCCTGGTGCAGCGACAGTTTTTCGCCGACGGAGCGTGGAGAGAAGGAGCCGTATCCTACCACAATCAGACCGTCGGCGGCCTGAATCAGCTCATCGAGCTGCTCGCCAGCTATCGCGATCCGGAGGGATACGTCCATCCCGAAACCGGCGAGCATTTGGACTGCCCCGATTTGACGCAGCGCCTCCCCATTCTGGAAAAGGCGCAGCAGATTCCCGACCTCCTCCGCTATCCGAACGGTCGCGTGGTGGCCCTACACGACACCTGGGCGAGAGAACAGCGCGCGCCGACCGAGTCCTCCTCGTCGATGCTGCTTCCCGCCATGGGCCACGCCCGTTTGGGCCGAGGCACAGGCGAAGATCAGATTCAAACGCACCTGCATTTCTCCGGCGGCTACGGCCACCAGCACGCCGACCTGCTGGCGATAACCCTCTTCAGCAGAGGCTGCGAACGCCTGGCCGACATCGGCTACACGCATACCCGCCATCGCCACTGGGCCATCACCACCCTCTCCCACAATACCGTGACCGTAGATGGACAGGACCAGCATCCCGGCAACGAAAACGATCCCTCGGACGGCAACCTGCTGCTCTACGTGCCCGGAGACGAACTCTTCCAGGCGATCGAAGCGAGCGGAGAACGAGCCTATCTCGGTTTGGTGGACGCATATCGTCGCCAGCTCCTCCTGATCGGCATTTCGCCTCAGGAAGCGTACGCAGTGGACCTGTTCCACGTAGCCGGAGGACATCGACACGAGTACGTGCTGGCGGGAGACGCCAACCACGACGGTCGCCTGACGCACGATCTTCCGACCACGACATACGGAGAAACCCTACTGCCCGAAGGAGTATCCGCTCGCCTGCCCACGGGAGAGAGCGTGCCCGGGGATGCCGAAGGGCACAACCTGGGATACGCCTTCATTCGCCAGGTCCGTCAGACCTCTCTCTCGGGCCCGTGGACGGCGACCTTCCACAGCGAGGGAGAAAGGCCGGGTGGGGTGCGCGTGCACGGATTCGGAACACCGGGAGATCAGCTCTTCACCGGAGACGCCCCCTCCATCCGCCGTGCCGGTGAAGACGACGGAGAGCTGGACCGTTTCACCATGCCGATCCTGGTCCACCGCCGCGAAGGCGAAACACCCCTATCGAGTCTCTTCGCCACCGTGCTCGAGCCCCACGGCGAACGACCGCTGATCGACCGGGTCGAACATCTGCCCGTGGACGCCGAGGGCGCCATCGCCCTGCGCATATCGTGGGAGGAAGGGACGGATTACCTGCTCTGCAGCGCGGATGGCGAAACAGTGTTACAGGTGGAGGATATGGAACTCCGGGGCCGCATCGGATTCGTACGCCAGCGGCAGGACAACATCGAGCGCATGATCCTGATCGGAGGCACGCTGCTCCGCAAAGGAGAAATGGAGCTGCGAGGAGAGGGGTTGTTGAGTGGCAATATCCTCGCGGTCCGTCGTCGGGCGTCCGGCGACGCCGCAGACGGCTTTCTCGTCGATTCCAAACTGCCGACGGGAGACCAGTTGAAAGGGCTCTTCGCGATAGTGCACTTCGGAGATGGTTTCACCCGTGGCTGCGAGATTGTCGGCGTGGCCGAGGAAGAAGGGGAGGCCCTGCTGCTACTGAAGGACGATCCGGGATTCGCGATAGAGTCGGACGCCACCAGCCACCACTGCTTTTTTCCGGGACGGTCGTGGGACGGTCAAAACACCTTTGAGATCGCGACCGTATCGACGTGGCAAGGGTGAGGCGGAACCCGAGACTCTAAACAATAAAATCCAGGAGAAACTATGAACCTGCTCGTCATCATGTGCGACCACCATCGCTACGACGCCCTCAGCTCTCTGGGCAACCCGCTTGCTCACACCCCGAATCTGGATCGACTCGCCGCTCAGAGCACGCGGTTTGGCGAATGTTATAACCAGTCACCGGTCTGCGCGCCGGCGCGGCACTCGCTGGCGACCGGCCAGTACGCGCATCGGCACGGCGTGATAAACAACTCCTACAAGCCGTTTCCCGGTATGAAGACGATCGCCCATGCCCTCGAACCTCTGGGTTACCGACGCCAGTGTTTCGGACACATGCACTGGACCGATCTGGAGATGGACCACGGATACGAGCGTTACGTAACTAAAGAGGAGTGGGAGGCGGGTATGCCGGCCAATGCTCTCGCGCGTTGGGAAGCCGAGGGCTCCGCTCCAATCCGGCGCACTACGGCCGGACCCAGTCCGCGCACGAAAGAGCAGTACTGGGGCCACCACGTCGCCACCAGCGCAGTCGAATTCATGAAAGATACAGTGGGCAACGGGGATCAGTTTCTCTGTTGGGCGGGGTTCACCGAGCCGCATCCGCCGTTCTATCCACCAAAGGAATTCTACGAGTTGATCGACCACGACGACATCCTCCTTCCGGATTGCATCCCCGAAGGAGCGGGTCCGGCCCACCCGGATATCCTGAAAAAGCGCGAGGAGTGGAAGCACCTGACGGACGTCGAGCGCAGGCAGATGCTCGCCGGATACTACGGCATGATCGCCCTCGTCGACAGCTACATCGGCCAGCTTCTCGACACCGTGGATGAACTGGGAATCCAGGACGACACGATCGTCGTCTGGACCTCCGACCACGGCGACCAGATGGGAGAGAACGAGCTCTACCTCAAATTCATCATGCGCGAAGGGGCTACGCACGTGCCGCTGCTGATGCGGATTCCAGGCAAGAATGCGCAGGTCCGCGATGAACTGGTGGAGCATATCGACGTCTTCCCGACCCTCTGTGACCTGGTCGGAGCAGAGATTCCTGATACTGTTCAGGGTCGGTCTTTGGCGCCCCTCCTCGAAGGGAAACCGGCACCAGAAGACTGGCGCGATGCCGTCTTCAGCCAGATCGGTCAGACCCAGATGATCCGCACCGCCGACTGGGAACTCAACGTGTATAGTGGCGAACCGGGCGAGCTGTTCGACTTGAAGACGGATCGGCAGGAACACGACAACCGGATCGACGACCCGGCCTGTGCCCCTATTGTCGAGGACCTGTTCGCGCGCCTCAAAGATTGGGAGCGGGAGAACGCGCACCCGGATGCGCCGGAACTGCGGCCGGTGAGGTGAATGCGCCGATAGCCGGAAACAACCCACTCCTGAGACGCGGCCCCCTGAGGTTTAGTGGCAACAGGCGCTATCTGGAGCACCGGAACGGCACTCCCTTCTTCTGGCTAGGAGACACCTGGTGGATGGACCTGGCAAAGCGCCTGACGTGGCCGGAGGGTTTTCAGATGCTGGCAGCCAACCGGATACACGAGAACACGACGTGAGAGGAGGCCGCGCAGTACCCGGGCGTCGTAGATGCGGACGAAGAGGGATCCTGGCAGGCGCCCGACACGTGCTACTCGCGGGATGCGGTGCTGGTGATGGAGCGCGTGGTTTCCGGGTAGGAACAATCGGTCGAAACAGTGCCGAACTAATCTCCATCGTTGAAGCAAAGGAGGATGCTATGAGCAGCATTTCAGTCAGTTGGAGCGTGGAAAACGCGCGGCTGGGACCGCAGCCACCGTTCGGGGCGCGGTTGACGCGCTTGACTTCCGCACCGGTGATTTCGGACAATATCTACGGCGAGCAGCCCCGCTGCACGCCGGACAGCACACGCATAGCCTTTCATCGGCACCTGCCGGGTACGCCGTCGGAGCTGTGGATCGCGGATTTCGCGCGCAACCGGATTGGGCGCATCGGAAACCGGTACTCGGGCGGATGGACGGCGACCCCGAAATACACGGGGCTGCTGTACATACTGAGCGACAAAGAGGGGGAGAAGCGTCTCGTCTGCGTCGACCTGGCCACCCTCGAGGAGAAACCGGTCTGCGCTTTCGGCGATGTGCCGCCCCTGAGATCTACGTGCGTGACCCACGACGGCCGCTACTGCTTCGGCATGCGCAGCCAGGGGCCACATCAGTACGACATCATCCGCGTCGATCTGGGCGACGGGTCGTGGAAGAGCATCTACGCCGACCCGGACATCTGCAATCCGCACCTGCAGACCTGTCCGCGCACCGGCGACCTGCTGGTGCAGCACAACCGCGGCTGCGAATTCGACGCGGACGGGCAGGTGCTGCGTCTGGTGGGAGACCAGGGAGCTACCCTGTTCGTCATCGATCGGGAAGGAGACAGCTACCGGCAGCTGCCGGTAGGCAAGCCGTACAGCGACTGGCCGGCCACCGGACACGAGTGCTGGATCGGCGAAACCGGCTGGGTCGCGTACAGCGAATCACAACCTCACGACGTAGCCGTCCGAAGCGGCAATTTCCTGGCCGCCCGGCCGGGCGACGACCGGGCCCGGCCGCTCACCACCGGCTACTACTTCAACCACATCAGCGTTTCGGCATGCGGCCGCTACTTCATCGGCGATGCCACGAATCTGGAAGGAGTGCCGCTGGTAGTCGGCTCGGTGACGACGGGTCGCAGCGCGATTTTGTGCCGCACCGAGACCACGCCGGCATCGCCGCAGTGGATCCACGCGCACCCGTACTTCACCACCGATGGAAAATCGGCAATCTTCAACTCCGATCGGAGCGGTGTGCCGCAGATCTACCGCATCGAAATTCCCGACGGACTCCTGGAAGGCCTGGACAGTTCTGCCGGCATCGGCTGATCTGCGGCACCGGAAGTCTCTGCAGGATTTCCGCAAACTGCCCGGAGACCCGAAAGCCGAGTATACCGCAGTCTATCGATTCCTTCCGGGTGAAAACCAGCAAGATTATTCCATGGATCGCGAGAAAAATATCGCGCAATGAAGGCGCGGGGATCGGCAAGGAGAAATCCGATGGAGAGACTTGGTTTCACCATTTTTACTACCTGGTTACTCGCCACCACATCACTGGCCGCCGATCTGCCCATTCCGGCGGGCACCGACGATGCGTTCTTCACTGAGCGGGGAATCCGTTTTTACGTCCCCTTCGACAGCTCCCCCGATGCTCGCTATGCGGCCGGACGCGGAAGTGCCATCGAACCGTATTTCGAGCCGTTCTACAAGGATCAGAACCTCGCCTACGCCGACGGTCGATTCGGGCGCTGCATCACCGGCAACCTCTGCCTGGTGTACGACCCAATGCGCAACTTTACCCCCGACCGCGGCGCGGTTTCCCTCTGGTTCAAACCGGCCGCAGGAGATCTGTGGACCTTCTTCCAGGTCCACGCGCGCGAAGCCGGAGTGGGGCCGAACTCCAGACGGCAGATGGACCTCTACTACGCGACCTTTCTCTTCGGCACCAGCCCAATGCTCCGCGATGGCATGTACCGCGCCCTGATCCGGCCGGCTCTGGACCCGATCGATCAGACCTTTGCTCTCGACGAACTCGATCGGGATACCTGGCATCACCTGGTCTGGACCTGGGACCACACCCGCGGGATGCGTCTGTTTATCGACGGCGACAAACGGATCGACAACTGGGGAACCGCATCCTGGGTGCAGATGATGACCCCGGGGATCATCAAGCTGAAGTCGATGCAGGCGTGCGACGAGCTTCTGCTCTTTGACCGCCCCCTTACAGAGGAGGAGGCACTCGGGCTCTATCGAGGCGAACTGCCGGAGCCGCGAGAACCGACAGCCGTTGCGATTCCCCACGATCTGAGGATGCACATCGCCCATGGATACGGCCTGGACGATGGGGAAGGATATCCCATTATCGAACCGGAATCTCCTGTGACCATTACTCCCCTGCATCCGGCAGATGCGCGCGACGGTCTGCAGCCGATGTGGTTTCCCCTGGACGGCAATCGCGTCTCCTGCTGGCCGATCAGCCATATCGAAATCGCCAATTCGGATCGTCTGGTCATCGACTACGGTCGTCCAATGCGAGCCAACTATCTACGCGTGCTCGCGGACGGCACGCGCTTCTCGGTCGAGACGGGAGATGGGCGGACACTGTGGAGGAACGAAGTGCGGCCGGAGCGGGACGGCTGGGAGGACAAACTCGTGCGTCGATGCGTTCTCCCAAAACCGGTCGAATTCGACCAGTTGATTCTCGACCGCCACGGCTCCCGCGTCGGCGAATTCTGGGCCTACGATGTGCAGCCTGGTGCGCTCGACATCGAGGGGACACGCGCGCTAACCCTGCGCCCCGAAGGAATAGGCGAGATCGACGCCTACGACTGCGAAGGAGGGGTGTACGCGCTCTACCGCGGTAGCCAGTCCCCGGCGGTCGCCCTGTCCCGGGATGCTGCTGGCGAGAAAGGAAATCTGGAAGTGCAGTCCCTCGTCCCCTTTCACCTGGTGAGCGAGCCAGTAACCACGCGCACGGGCGTGGCCGGCGTGCGCCTGAAGCTGTCTCTCACCCCGCCGCAGAACCGAAACGAAGCGGTCTTTCGGCTGCGCATCCCCGATCCGGTGACCAGAGAGCGGGATCTGTTCAACGCCGACGTAAAAATGCGCTTCGACGGAGAGATCGACGGACCGCAGCTCTTCGACCTGTCGATCGACCTGCGCGACATCGTTCTGGAGGAAGGAAAGCAGCTCTGGGTATGGCTCGTGGGCCGCAACGGCACTGAGCTCGATCTGGAGCGGACATCTCTCACTCTGCACACCGTTCCGGTCGCCGTTGCCGCTCGGGAGTTCGTGCCGGACGCCATGCGCCTGATCGAAAGCACCCACGCCTACAGCAGCGAGCCGCACCCGTGGACCCGCTCCTTCAAATGGCCGGGAGACGAGCATTACTACTACTGGTGGTCGGAGTGGGCACCCCTGGTTAACCTGGTCCGGTCCGGCCTGGGTGCCGACGACCCGATAGTCGGGACCTACTGGCACGTCCTGCGCCCCGACAGCCTGAGCCGTTACGCCGAATACGTGGACTACGGTCGCAACGCCGATCTGCGCGCCCTGCCCTACGCGCGTCCAGAGGAACCGAAGATAGACAATCCGACCCATGCGCCGGCGTGGGCCCTGTATCAGCGCGAACTGCTCGAAGTCTATCTGAGCATCGTCCAGTGGTGGCACGACGAGCGGCTGGACGACGAGCGCGGCATCCTGCGCGGCTATGGTGACGACACCCAGCTGACAGGCGAGGCGTTCTGGCTCTACTTCTGCACCGGCGACGAAAAGTTTCGTCATCTCCTGCGCTCGGTGACCGAGGGGACCTGGAAGCACGCCGGTTTCTACCGCGGCTATCCCATGCGCACCAACGACGTGGGACACAACGCCGAAGAAGTGGTCGGCGCCTGGCCGCTGCTCACCCTTTCGGAGTACGGCAATCCGCGCTATATCGAAATGGCAATGGAAAGCCTGTCCCTCCTCGACTTCGTCACCACGCGCACCCATCTGGGCCATCGGCATTTCAAGAGCTGGTATTTCTCCGCCTCCGAGATCGTCACCGACGGCGACATGGGGATCGACAATTTCGGCAACAGCTCCTTCACCATCCTCGGCCACATGCTCTCGTGGTACAATCGCAATCCGAAGTTGACGCAATTCTACCGCGAGTGGGCGGATGCCTGGCTCGCCGACTTCGCCCGTTCCCGCGAGCAGGGACTGACCGAGCCGATCAGCGTGCGCATGCCTTCGGAGGAACTGGTGGAGGGCGTATATCACCGTCCCTACACCATGCCCCACCAGTTTCTCATCACCGGTCTGCTCACCGGGGAGGAGAAGTACACCGACCGCGCCCTGCGCAACGACGACCGCTTCTTTCCCGACTTCAACTGGCGCGGAGGGCAGGGAATGCTGCTCCGCGACTTCGCCTTCCGCCGCCACTGGCTGCACCAGGAGCGATTTGCCGATTTCCCTGTGATGAAGCGTCCGCACACCCCCTTTGGTCGCTGGTTTACAAGTAGAGATCGGAGTCATCTGGCCGACCACTACAAACAAGCGGTGAGCGAATACCGTCGGGGAAGGCTCTACCTCTACACCGAAGGGCAGCCCAGCACGGACCGGCTGTGGGGACTCTGGGATGAGAATATGTTTCTGGCCTATCTCGGGGGATACGCCGCAGGGCATCGACGGACGTCCAACTGGCCCGGCCTGGCGATCAGCTACGCGGACGCCGGCACCGATCTGGCCTCGCTGGTGGTCGAAAACCGCGCCGACCGGATGGAAGTGCTGATCTACAACTTCGCGGAGGACCGCACCAGCGTCGGTATGCGCGTGTGGCAGCTGCAGCCGGGACTCTACGAGCTGAGCGTGGGGATGGATGCCGAAGGGGACGGCCAGATAGACGGGAATCCCGTCACCCGCGAACTCAGCCTGCGTCGCGGGACTCGCGTCGAAATCCCGCTGCGCTATGGAAAACTACAGCTTATCCGCCTGCAGCAAATCGAAGTGCGCCCGGAGCCGGAGCTGCTGCCCGATCTGGCAATCGGACGACAGGACGTGTCCATCGAACAGGGAAAGCTGACGGTGGTCGTGCACAATATCGGCTCGTTGGCGGCGGGCCCCTTCGAGGTACGGATGAAGGGACACGAGGGTGAGGTGTTGGCAAAGAGGAGAGTCGATGGACTGGAGGCACCAATCGACCTAAAGCCGCGCACGACGACCGTGAGTTTCGAGCTACCGGAACGGGCAGTGCGGGTGGAGGTGGTGCCGGTTGCGGACATTATAGAGATTACGGATGAAAACAATGCCGTCGCGCTGGGGGAATCGAATTGAGCCCGGGATAGTTTGAGAGACATCGGTCGAAGTGGATATTGGTGCTTATGGAGCCTAACGCAGAAGAATAAACTTCCGAAGGCTGGTCCGGAGGTGCCCTCAGAGCGGCTTCAGTCCCTTTGGCTTCGCCAAAGGGCGGTCCCAAAGCCGCAGGATTGCGGCGTAGGGATACTGGCCTCGGAGGCCGACAGGATGCCGGGCGAGTGCCGAAGGCCGCGAGCCCCGCAGGGGCTCAGCGTCATGAGCGAGAGGGGGCCTTCGGACCAGCCGTCCATCCGCAGAATAGACTGTAGACCCTTCTGCAACAGACGCTCTCCACGAGGAGGACAGTATGAACCGCCCCAATCTACTCGTCATCCATACCGACCAGCAGAGCAGCTGGACGCTCAGCTGCTACGACGATTCTCTGATTTCTACGCCCCACGCAGATCGCCTGGCGGCCGAGGGAGCCCGCTTCACCCAGTTTTTCACCAACAGCGCCGTCTGCACTCCCTCTCGCGGCTGTTTCGTCACCGGACGCTATCCCCACTGCCATGGAGCCTACCGCAACAATATCCCCCTCGGTCGCGACCAGATCACCTTTGCCCATATCCTCCAGCAGGATGGATACGACACCGGCTATGCCGGCAAGTGGCATCTGGACGGCACGCCGCGGCCCGGCTGGACCCACCCCGAGCGCTCCATGGGATTTGCCGATGCGCGCTACATGTTCAACCGGGGACACTGGAAGAGAATCGACGATCCGCCCATGCCGCAGATGGAGCCGGTAGTCCACCACTACCGGGAGATCGGAGACGAGCACACCTTCACCACCGACTGGCTGGCGCAGAAGACGATCGACTTCGTCCAGCAACCCCGTGAAAATCCGTTCTGCTACATGGTCAGCATCCCCGATCCGCACACTCCCTTCACCGTGCGTCCTCCCTACGACAGTATGTACGATCCACAGCAGATGCCGATTCCCGACAGCTACTACCAGGAGGATCTGCCGGACTGGGCGCTCGACGCTCGCTCCGGCGCCACCGGTGCTCCGGACGAACAGACCCTGCGTCGCCACAAAGCCCAGTACTGCGGCCAGGTGAAGCTGATCGACGACTGCGTCGGTCGCATTCTCGCCGCCCTCGAAGAATGGGATATCCTCGACGACACCATCGTCGTCTTCACCACCGACCACGGCGAATACATGGGAGAGCACGGCCTGATGGCCAAGAATCTCCTCTACGAGACGGCGTATCGCATTCCTCTGCTGATCCGCTGGCCCGAAAGAATCCCTCCCGGCACCGTCGTCGACCACATCGCCAGCACCGTCGACTTCCAGCCGAGCATTCTCGAACTAATGGGCGTTCCTGCCTGCGGACGCGAGCAGGGACGCGACATCTCCGCCGTGCTGTGTGGCGAGGATGAAGAGTGGATCGACGAGGCCTTTCTCCACCACGCCTCTTTGGAACGGGCGGGCATCTTCACGCCCGAGTTCGAACTCGCCTACGTAAAGGGAAGGGATGCCATCCTCTTCGATCGGAAAAACGATCCGGATCAGCTGCGAAACCTGTTCGGAGACCCGAACTACGCCGACGCCGTCGCCGATTTGACCCGGCGCATCGTCGACCACAACACCGCTCTGGATTCTCCGGCTACCTCCTGGCTGCGGGAGATCGGCTGAGCGACGGGCGGGCGACAGCTCCTATCGCCTGGTCGTCGCCGGCCGTTTCTCCTTATTTCACCGCCATCATCTTTTTCACTTGTGCGAAGTGCCCCATCTGCAGACGGACCAGGTAGACGCCAGTTGAAACTGTTTGCCCCTGGGCGTCGGTGCCGTCCCAGGACACCTGGTAGATGCCTGGTTGCTGCGGGACATCGACCAGGGTCCGGACCTTCTGGCCATTCAGCGCAAAGATTTCCAGCTGCACCCGGTCCCATCCCGTAAGTTGATAGCGCAGGGTCGTGGTGCTATTGAAGGGATTGGGATAGTTCTGCTCCAGCTGCGGGGCGGTGGGCAGGCCGATGTGTTCCTGGGCGAGGACGATGAGCTTGCCCAGAGCTTCCTTGCCGAAGTTGTCGGCAAAGAGGAAGAAGTCGCTGAAGTCGACCGTGCCGTTGTTATCCATGTCGGCAGCGGGTTCAAAGCCGGTGTCACCGGTGTTCTTGCCGAAGCTGTCGGCGAAGAGGAAGAAGTCGTTGAAGTCGACTTTGGCGTTGCCGTCCAGATCCCCAGGCAAAGCAACGCCGGGCAATACCTCTAATCCCAGAGCCCCTTGGTCGAAGGTAAGGACATCCCGGTCGGTGGAAGAGGCGTTGACTTCGACATCGACGATGGAGATGAAAGCGCCCTCTTTGGGCAGGTCGCCGACGATCTCGAAAAGGAGGGTACCGAGGGTGCCGTCGCCCGATCCAGGAGTGCCGGTGAGTTGGGTGCCGCCAACCTTGGTTGTTGCCAGACCGTCGTCGCCGGTCTCGGGTCCGGTGGAGAGGATGATGAGGCCGGGGATCAGGTCACCGCCTGTGAATTCCCGGAAAGCGAAGAGCGCCGGGTCGTACTGGGTAGTTATCAAGCAGCCTTTGGCCTGGGCGGTGTTCAATGTGGAAATAGTGAGGCTGACGGTTTCTCCAACGGCCGCCCGGATCGAGGTCAAAGCGATGGCGGTGGTGAAGCCGGCGTTGGTCGTGCTGGCGGTGGCCGCTTCAACGGTGACGATGAAGCTGAGGGCGGTGCTGTTGCCCGTGCCGTCGGTGGCGGTGACGGTGATGGTGGCGTCGCCTGCGACCAGGGGGGAGAGCGCCAGACTACTGCCAGTCACGGTCGCCTCGATAATGGTCGAATCGGAACTGGCAATGGTGTAGGAGAGGACGTCCCCTTCCGGATCGGAGAAGACCGCCGGGTCAGTGATCAGGTCGCGGATGGACTGAGCACCGCCGGATACAAGGGTCTGATCGGCGATGTGAGCGAGTATGACTGGAGCGCCGTTGGGCAGCACCGTCTGGAAAGAACGAACGTGCTCCTGGCCGTACCGTCCTTTATCGTCGACGGCGAACAGGTGGATTTTGTAGTCGCTCCCTGTGTCCAGGCCCGACAGATCGGCGAGGAAGTCGAGATCGATCGTGGAGGCCGAGGTAAAGTCGGCGAAGGTGCGGAGTGCTGTCTTCGTTTCCGCTCCGGTGAAGTAGTACTGGATGGAGGCAACGCGGGCGGACGTATCGAGCCGGGTCCTTTCCTGGACGAAGGGCTGCGCCTGAGTAAGGCTCCAGTTGCCGAATTCGTCCTGAATACGGACGTAGAGGATGTGGAAGCCTGCATCGGTGTCGCCGAGACCGACGCTGAAGTGCTGATCGAGATCGACGTCCTCTTCGAGGGTTACCTCGGTGCCGTTTCCGGGTCCGGGGTCTTCGTCGACGAAGTATTCGAGCGCGGTGATACGAGGCGTCTCGTCGAGCCGGGTCCTTTCCCGAACGAAGGGCTGCGCTTGGGTGAGGCTCCAATTGCCGGTTTCATCCTTCACCCGCACGTAGAGGATATGAAAACCTGCATCGATATCGCCGAGGTCGGCGGTGAAGTTCAGGTCCTGTTCTGGGCCGGCGCTGACATCGACCTGTTTGCCCAGACCGCGTCCGGGATCGGCGTCAACGAAATACTCTATCTGGACGATGTCCGGTCTGCTTTCCGCGATCTGTGCCTGGACCGATGGCCGGGAAACCAGGACCAGGGAAAGTGTCAAGATCGCTGCCGTGAATGTCGGATTTCTCATTTTTCCTTTCCCATCTGTTTTACTGGAAGGAAGTCGTGGTTGTCCAGGGCGACCGGGTGGATTTTCAGGGTTTTTCGGTGCGCGCCTTCAGATGGACAGGGAGGCCGTTGACCGTGGAGCCGGTCGTGCGGACATCCAGCAAATAGATGGAAGGAAGGGTAGTCAGGCCGGAGAGGACATAAGGCTCGGGACCGCCGAACATGCCGAGGTCGACGCCGTCGACGCCGGCACCGATGGCTGAGGAGCCTGCACGGAGTTTGTACTGACCGTCGGTAGTGCCACTCTCGACAAAGATATCCGAGTCGTCCAAGGCACGGATATTGTTCGATAGGATGTTTCTGGTGGGGTCAAGCAACTGGCTGGCGCCGCTGCTGCTGATGGAGGATATTATGTTGTTAGTTAGGATGCACCTGGAGATGATCAAAGTGCCGCCGGCACCATCTAGAACATTGTTCGTAAAAGAACAACAGCCTTCCGTTCCTTTGGGGCGGTGGATGTAGTTATTGTTCACGACGACATTCCTCACCCCCGCATATGCTTGAAAGCTATAGTCGGAAGCACCCCCCCGGTAGAAGAAATTCTGCAAGACCGCGACATTTGTAGCGCTGCCCAGAAGGGTGAGTGTGTTGCATCTGTTGCGCTTGATTACCACTCTATCCGCTAGCACTTTAACCAATCCGACATCCATACCGGTCAGCAAAGAGCCTTCCGATCCTTTGGCAAAGGTGATGTGTTGTTTCACTGTGGCCGAGAGAATGGTGCTCTGGTTGCCGAAATTCTCCTGCAGGAAATAACCCGGTCCGATGATGTAGAGCCTTTTCGTGATATGCACAGAATCTTTGGGGGCGTCGGCATACTCACTCAGCGATCCGGCGACGTACAGGGTATCGCCGCTCTCGGCTCCAGCGTGGGCTTGCGCCAGGTCACTGAAGTCGGCCTGGTTGCCGGTGTTGCTGTCGACCCGCCAGATTTTGGCGGAGACGGCGGTGGCCATGATGCAGATCGCTACGGTTAAAACGAATGTTTTCGCGAACATAAGAAAATCCTTCCTTGAGGAAAGAGATTGCCATAGTCTTCTACCGTTCACAGCGACTCTCACCAATCCGCCGGACGGAAGGGGGGTATGCTGAGACGGCCGGGTTCGACCACCCGAAGACCATAGAATTTTTTTCAGCTTCTCCCGTACAGCATCGGGGAGAGTCGTGTTCAGATCTCGCTTCGATCCTTGTCAGACCCCGGCAGGCGGTTTTCTCGCGACACGAAAAAACCGCACTGCGAAAGTCGCTCTTCGGCAGTGCGGCTATCTTGAAATAATCAACCCAGTCCAACTCGGTCTGCCAGAGGAGGACCCGCACTTTTGCGTCCCACGTTTTCACGTGGTTCGCCCCTGTGTGTCTATTTCATAACTTCAAGATACCTCAATCCTGAGACGACGCCAAGGCGTTAATATTTAATAATCGCACGTAGTCGTCTGGTTTGGAATTACTTCCAATGAGCGTGTTCGTTATGAATACTTGGCGGTGATTCTGGAATGGATACTCAGAATATAGTCCCGATAATCCCCCCATAATGACTAAAACGCTATCTGCTGCTTAAGACCGGAGCTGACATTGTCCGACAGGTTGAGTAATGGCGAATACACATAATACCTCTGTTTCGTCTGTGGTCGGATCGAAGCCCGCTAGAAGAGATGATGCTGAATAGAAAGACTCCTGACCGCTAAAGCCGTTGAATCAGATAGAGATAGGCGGGCAGCCGGCTCGAATTCTTGATACGGTAGAATTTGTCCTTCATCTGCCTTCTTTTGATCTGGCCGTATAGCGGCGAAAAATACAGGGCGCCTTTGCTGTAATAGCGATCCAACCTATCCCTGCTCTGTTCGATAATCGAAGCCTCGTGTCCGGAGGGCAGATCGCAGCCCAGGACGAGATTCGCTGTCATTTCGATATTGGGATATCTGCGGTTGACAGCCTGCATCCTGGCAAAGGCCTCTTCGACAGCGCGAACTCGAACCGGCTTTTTCAGCAATGTCAGGGTATCCCGATCAAAAGACTCGAGGCCGATGTTGATATAGGTGTAATAGGGGAGGCGATTGAGCATCGAGAAGAGAGTTTCCCTGGCGCCAATCACGGAATCAACACTTCCAAAAAGAAAAAGATAGCACCCCCTGAGATTCGATCGATCCAATTCCAACTCCTCACACGCCTTTCGCGCTGCGAATTCGATCGCCTCTTCTCCGGCGTGAAGTCCGTCGTGCTGCCCCAGGAAGACGGCATTGAAGTTGGCACGCTCGCGACCCAAAAATGCCGTCAGACCTTCGATCTGGTTCGCTATCTGCCTGTCGCTGCGAAGGCGGAAGCTCTGTCCCGATTTCACCTGACAGAAGCCGCAGTTGTACAGACAGCCGTCCGCCACGATGATCGGAATGACGTTGTAATCGACGTGTCGGGCGTCAGGCGGAAGAACCGATATCTGTCCGCCGAGCAGGGAATAGAACTGCTGTCTCCGCAGCGCGAGGGCAGGAGTGTCGTTGTCGACGATCCTTGCGAAAAATGTTTTTAGCCGTGGTTCATTAACAGTCGGCCCTATTCTTCTTATTTTTCTCTGTAATCTGGATAGAGCATCAAGGGCATTCGGCAGAATATCTTCCTGAAAGGCTTCTTGCCGGAAGATGGTATTGGTCGGATAGGAAAAGCAGGGAAGATAGTACTCCCCGAGAAGACTGAAGATCCGATTATAGCTTCCGCCGGAGGCGTAGTATATCCAGTCATTGGCAATGGTTCGCTTCAACCATTCATTCTGGTCCGGCCAATTGTCGTAGCGCCCTCGAATGTATTTTATTTCACCATTCAGATTGAATTGGAAAATGTAATTCTCTGTCTCTATCTCTGAATAACAGCCGTGGCGAACCGGATAGGTCACCCGGGTGTATTGGGTGGCCCCCTGTTTATTCAGGGTGACCTGGAAATTATCGAAACGGTAAATTTCCATAAAATGTGACTCTCAAGCGCAGTGAGTCGCGGTCGCTGTGGTGATTCCCTATCTGCAGAATCCGGCGCTGACAATAAAAAATAAAGGATGCGAACGATGAGACTACAAGACAAACGCGCGGTCGTCACGGGGGGGGCGGATGGGATCGGGCGCGCCACGGCGACATTTTTCGCCCGGCAGGGAGCTCGCGTGGTGATCGCCGATATCGACCGTCAAAAGGGAGAGGATATCGTTCGGGCGATACGGGATGCTGATGGGGCTGCCGATTTCGTCCAGGCCGACGTTACCGACGAGGAAGCGGTCGCAGAACTCGTGACGCGAGCGGATGAGCTGCTGGGCGGCATCGACGTCTGGATGAACAACGCGGGCGCCTCGCTGACCGAGGGACTACTGGAGATCGAACCAGACGAATGGACGGCCGACCTGTCTCTGAATCTGACGAGCCACTTCCTGTGTACTCGCCGCGTGCTGCCGGTGATGATCCGCGGCGGCGGCGGTAGCCTGATCAACATTTCATCCGTCAACGGCCTGTGGGCGATGGGCGAATTCAGCTACAGTGCGGCCAAGGCGGGGCTGATCTCCTTCACCAAGAACGTCGCCGTGAACTACGGCCCACAGGGGATTCGCGCCAACGTCATCTGCCCGGGTACCATCGAAACGGAACGGGTCAGCGCCTATTGGGACCAGAAGGCGGGTGCGAGAGAGAATCTGGTCAAATGGTATCCGATCGGGCGGCTGGGCCAGCCGGAAGATGTCGCCCATCTGGCCGTTTTTCTGGCATCCGATGAATCGAGCTTTGTAACCGGCTCGACGATGGTCGTCGATGGTGGGTTGCTCGCCGGCAATCGGCTGTTTGGAAACATGTGATGTCCCCTCGACTTGCACCTGTGGAACATGGCTACTTCGCCCACGCATAACGGAAAAGCTGGAGAACAGTTGACCATTTACCACCTTTATCTCAGTTTTTATTGTATACGCACACACTTATCCAGGGAGTACGGAGAGAATGGCCAAAAGAAACGTCTTTTACGCCCAGTCCGGTGGCGTGACCGCCGTCATCAACGCCTCTGCTCAGGGCGTCATCGAAACCTGTCGTCAATACAAGGACAAGATCGGCAAGATCTACGCCGGCCGTAACGGCATCATCGGCGGCCTCACCGAAGATCTGATCGATGTCGGCAAGGAGAGCCGCAGCGCCATCGCCAACCTGCGCAACACCCCCTCCGGCGCCTTTGGCTCCTGTCGCTACAAGCTGAAGAGTCTGAAGAAAAGTCGGGCCGAGTACGAGCGCCTGATGGAAGTGTTCGAGGCGCACAATATCGGCTACTTCTTCTACAACGGCGGCGGGGACTCCGCCGACACCTGCCTGAAAGTCTCGCAGTTGGCCGAGACGATGAACTATCCTATTCAGGCGATCCACGTCCCCAAGACGGTGGACAACGATCTGCCCCTCACCGATAACTGCCCCGGTTTCGGCTCGGTCGCCAAATACGTCGCCGTCGCCACCCGCGAGGCGAGCTTCGACGTGCGCTCCATGTGCTCCACCTCCACCAAGGCGTTCGTGCTGGAGGTGATGGGCCGCCACGCCGGCTGGATCGCCGCTGCCGGCGCCCTCGCTGCCGACAAAGAGCACGACATTCCGGTGATCATCCTCTTCCCCGAAGTGGAGTTCAATCGCGCCAAATTCATTGCAAAGGTGAAGAAGGCGGTCGACCAGTACGGCTATGCCTCCGTGGTGGTCTCCGAAGGGGTAAAGGATAAGAAGGGCAAGTTCCTCTCCGATCAGGGGCGGAAGGACAAATTTGGCCACACCCAGCTCGGGGGCGTAGCCATGATAGTTGCCAAAATGATCAGCGACGATCTGGGCCTCAAGTATCACTTCGCCGTGGCCGATTATCTGCAGCGCGCCGGTCGCCACATATCCTCCAAAAACGACGTGGACCAGGCGTACGCCATGGGCAAGGCGGCAGTAGAGCTGGCCATGGCCGGCAAGAACTCGGTGATGCCCACCGTGGTGCGCACCTCCGATAAGCCCTACCGCTGGAAGCTGGGCGAAGCGCCGCTGAACAAGGTCGCCAACGTGGAGAAGATGATGCCCAAGAGCTATATCAGCCGCGACGGCTTTGGCATCACTCCAAAATGCCGCGCCTATCTGGAACCGCTCATCCAGGGTGAAGAACCGCCGAAATACAAGAACGGCATGCCGACCTACGTCACCCTGAAGCTGGAATCGGTGCCCAAAAAGCTCGACACCGAATTCAAGCTCAAGTAGAACCAACCGTGTGATTCAGTAGAACCAACCGTGTGATTCGCTTGTAGAACAGGTCGAAAACACAGTTTTGGGGGTCGCAAGTGCAGAGACTTGCGACCCCTAATCTCTGCCCTGACCGCCGGATATGGTCCCGCCAGAAATCGTCGTCGGTCTCGTAGGAAATGGCGAACGCCAGCCGTCGATATCAAATTCGATCCAGTGGCGTGCCACGTCTATGATGTAATCCCCGCCCCCCGGATTGTCGGAATACCTCTCACATATCGGTGCGCTGGACGATCTTGTCCGGGTCGATCTCGTAGCCGAATCCCGGCCCCTGAGGCAGTTCGAAATATCCATCTACAGGTTCGTAGAAGTCCTTGTAAAAGTACTGGACGTTGTGGTTGATCCGCACGCCCCACTCGGCCATGGGACAGAGTCGCGGCGGATGGGCAAAGAGCAGGTGCACCGCCTGGCGCCCGGTCTCGTTGGCGTGGGGAATCAGGGGAATGGTGTAGGTGGCGGTAAGGGCGGCGACGCGGCGCATCCCGGTCATGCCGCCAACCGTCATCGTCTCCGGCTGCAGCACCGTGGGCGTGCCGTTTTCGAGCGCCTTGCGATACTGGTCGAGCGTGTGCAGGCGCTCGCCGAAGGCCAGAGGGATCGAAGTCTCTCCGGCCAGCCGGGCGTAGGCGTCCAGGTCTTCCGGGTTGAGCGGCTCTTCGAGCCAGGTCGGATGATACGGCTCCAATGCTCTGGCCAGCTTGATCGCGTCGAGCAGGGAATTCCCCGCGGAGTCGGAGAGAATGCAGTCGACCATGATGTCTATCGAATCGCCGACTGCTTCGCGCACCGCCGCGACCAGAGCGACGTTCCGCTCCAGCCCTTCCGGGCCATCTGCGGCGTTGTAGGGCAGATACCACTTGAGTCCGGTAAACCCCTTCTCCACCCACTCGCGCGAGCGCTTTGCCGCAGCCTGCGGGTCGGTGGAAAAGCCGAGCATGGCGGCGTACGCGCGGATGCACTCCTGGACCGGCCCGCCCAGCAGGCGGTAGATTGGCTCTTCTCGGGCTTTGCCGATCAGATCCCACAGGCCCAGATCGAGCACGGAGAGGGCGCGGGGATCGCGGGTGCGCTTGTAGAGCTGTTCCCAGATCCGCTCGTAGCAGATCGGATCTTCGCCTATGAGGCTCTGGCCCAGCGCTTTGACCTGGGTCGAGCCGCCGATCGTCAAGCCGGTGATCCCCGCGTCGGTCTCGATCTCGGTGAAAGTCTGTCGATAGGGAGTAACCTGCTCGGGGGTCAGGCCGCCGCGCTGAATCTCGTAGAGTGCCAGACCGCTGCGCGGCGGTCCCTCCAACTCGAAAACCTTGACGTCGGTGATTCTCATAGCGAAACTCCTCAGGTGTAAAATGCGAAATAAGGTGATAGATAAAGATAGGCAACTTTTTGTGAATGGATGAGGAATGACGGAGAGAGGGATACGGGTGGTCAGCTCGTCGATGGATAGCTCCAAAGCTGAACGGTCCCTGAAACGGGAGGTGCACATGCTCATGGTAATGAGCTTCGCCTTTCCCACGTTCCAGGGGCTGGCGGTGACGCTGGGGCCGCTGCTGATGGCCGACATGGGGCTGAGCAAACCGGTGATCGGGCTGCTGCAGGCGGTGCCGGGACTGCTGGTGGTGATGCTGGGCGCACCGCTGGCGCAGATGGCCAATACGCGCTGGCGGCGGGAGACGCTGATCGGCACTTTCGTGCTGGCTGGTCTCGCCTCGCTGCTGTACGGTCAGGCGCGCACAGGCGCGGGCCTGATCCTGCCGCAGCTGTTGATGGGTCTCGCCACCCCCTGCTTTTTCGGCAACATGTTGGCCACCTCGTTCCGTCTGGCCGCCGGTGCAAAGCAGAGCGGAATCCAGGGGAAGATCACCGCCTTTCAGGGGCTCGGTTACTTTATCGGCCCGCTCCTCGGGGGGTATCTGAGCAAGTGGGGGTACGGGTGGGGGTTTTCCCCGGGTTTGCTCTGTGCGCTGGTCGGCCTGCTGGCCGCGGCTCGGCTGTCGGCGGCGGTGGATATCGAGACCTACCGGGGGATTCGAGATTTTTTGGGAGGGGCATACGCCCGCTATTTCCGAGTGCTGACCCACAGACGCGCCGTTTGGATAGGGCTGGCCTTTGTGTCGTTGAGCTCTTTTCAGCTCTATGTAACGGGAGGGACGTTCTTTCTGGTCTATGCGAGCCTGATCGGGCTGTCGACCTTACAGGCGGCCGGGCTGATGAGCAGCCGCGAACTGGTGAGTGCGGTGGTGCGGCTCGGATTCGGCGCGCTCAGTCGGCGGGTGCCTCCCATGGTGCAGCTGGGTATGGCCGTGATTCTGGGGGCGCTGGTGCTCTCCGCGCTGCCTTTTACTAGCTCCTTTTGGGGGCTGGGGTTGATCGCCCTGATCCTGGGAGTTGCAGGAGCCGTGGTGCCTCCGGCGCTGAATATGCTGGCCGGCGCATCGGCCGCTCCTCAGGAGCAGTCGTTTGCCATCCTCTGTCTGGCCAGCGGTCATTTTATGGTGCAGACGCTGATGGCTCCGGTGATCGGGCTGGCGCTCTCGGCGTTCGACTATGGGGTGACCTATCCCCTCGTCGGTTTGGTGTGGATCGGGCTGGCGCTGCTGGCGCTGAAATGGGGGCTGCGGGTGATGCACCGACAGGAGGAAGAAGAACTGGGAAACGTCGCCTGACCCAAAGAGGAGACACAGACAATGCAAGCACAGGGAACGCTGTGGACGGCTGCAGAAATATCCTCCCGTCTCGGGTTATCCACCGCCATCTATCAGACCTTCCGTTTGGGCGCGGAGCATATCGCCGCCATCCGCCGGGCGGGTATAACGCGCATCGAACTCTCCCTCATCCAGGGTTGCCTGGACTACAGGGATCAGAGCCAGACAGCGGAAATCCTGGACGCTTGCCGGTCGGAAGGCGTCACCGTCGTCTCCGTACACGGCCCATTCAAACTCCCCTATGGATCGGCAGATGAGGCCGCCAGAAAGACCGTGGTCGAAGAATCCCTGGCCGCCATCCGCTTTGCCCGGGAGATGGGCGCCTCTGTATACGTGGCCCACTTTGGTTTTAAAGAACACTCTGAGAAAACCGCCGCTGAACTCCTCAGGCAAACAGAAGATTCCGGCATCGTATTGACCACCGAAAACCAGGTCGGACAAAACCTCCAGCCATATATAGATGTTGTAGATGCCGTCGATTCAGACCGTTACGGCATGATCGTGGACATCGGCCACAACAGAGATGGAGACGGCATCAACCCATTCGTCAAAAAGGATCGGGCGCGGCAAACCCTGGCGCAGTGCGGACATCGGCTCCGTCACATTCACCTGCACGAAACCTTCGACCTGGAGCAGAAGCCCGACCATTGGCCTCCCCTGCATCCGGACGGCATCATCGAGTGGGGCGAAATCTTCGCCGCGCTGAAAGAGATCGGCTACTCGGGAGAGCTCGTCTTTGAGGACGGCCGTGGAGAAGATCCCGAACAATGGACGCGCATGACCGCCGCCTTCCCGCAGGCGTTCGTCCGGAAATATAATCAGAGACGCGGAGGGCAATCCCGAGTCGTGGCGCATCATCCTGGAGGCATTCAAGTGAACCATCGCGGCCTGCACGAGATCGAGCTCAAAGCCTCTTCAAAATTGAACAATCCCTACTTCGATCTTGAACTCCGGATCACCTTCACGCGGCCGGACGGTTCCGAAGTTACCGTAGACGGCTTCTACGATGGTGCCGGCTTGTTCAAAGCCAGGGCTTATTGCGACACAGTCGGGTCGTGGCGCTGGCGCTCGGTTTCCGGGGTGACGGAAATGGACGGTCAAACAGGCGTATTCGAAGTCGTGCCTTCGTCACACAAAGGGAAACTCAGAAAACACTCCGAAGATTCCCGCCAGTTTGCCTACGACAACGGCGACTGGTTCTTGCATATCGGAGACACGGGATATCGGTACGTCACGGATACCGAGCCCGAATGGCAGGCCTACATCGACCAGGCCGCGCAGGCGGGCTTCACCAAAGTCCGAACCTGGTTCTGTCGCGGTAGGAGCGACGTGCAGGTCCTCTTTGCCGAAGATAGAACCGCGCTCAATCTTCCCTACTGGCAAGAAATAGACCGGCGGCTCACCTATGCGCTGGAGCATCACCCTCACGTCATCTTCAAGCTGATCCCCTATGGGGAAGACACCGAGGAAATCAACCGCTATGCAGCGGACGATCCTGCATCCACGCTGATTGCCCGCTACGCGCAGGCCCGTTTCTCCGCCTTTCCGAACGTGATCTGGTGTATCTCGAACGACCGGGAAATCGTCACCCACAACCAGCTGGAAGGCCGCCGGGTACATTACGACACCATCTGTAAAATGGGTCGCGACATGGCCGCCCGAGAACCCTGGGGCACACTGCTGACCAACCACCAGTGTCGATTCAAAGGCTATTCATTTGTCGACGAGCCCTGGTCCGACATCATTACTCTGGAAGATCTGGACCAGGTGGGCGGCGAAATCATTCTGGAATATCGAAAGAAGGGAAACGATCCCGTCATCAACGACGAAGACCGCTACGAAGCCTACAGGAATCCGCAGCACAACCGCTACTTCAACAGGCGACTCATGTGGGCCTCCCTGCTCTCGGGCGGGCACGCCACCTACGGCGGCCTGCGCACTTTTGAGCCCTATGACCGCAATCTCAAAGGCGTTCAGGGGTATTACGACGCCATCGAGACCGGAAAACTCGATCACGGCGCAGACGACTTCATACATATCCACAGCTTCTTCTTCGATGCGGACCTCACCCTCGTCGGTCTGACGCCGGACGATGCATGCGTCGGCGACGACCCGCTCAAGTGGAAATGCATCCGCAGCAGCAACACCTTCATCATCTACATCGCAAACCCCTCAGGAGACACACCGAAAACCGATCATGTGGCCGACACGGTTCCCGAGATTACGGTCCATTTGCCGGATGGGAACTACACAGTCGAGTGGTTCAAGCCTACCAGTGGCGCCTGGACGCGCAGTAGTATGTGTGGCGGCGGCAATTCTGCACTCGTCGCTCCGGATGCGGGGGACTGGGTGCTGCTACTTCGGCAAAAGTAGGGAATAGCTGCGATGAATCAGATATGAGCCCGACCTGGAGCAAGCAAATCAAACCCCAACCGCAACCCCTCGGACCTCTCTTTGAAGCCGTGGCCGCCGAGGGCTATCAGATGGTCGAATGGCGGGCTTGGATGATCCACAAATGATGGGCACAGAGAAAGGACGAAAAGAGAGATGAAACATGTCGAGCAATGGGATTTTCTGGAAGTCACCCTGGAAGGACCGGGAGAAGGCAATCCGTTCTTAGAGGTGGAGTTCGGCGCCCGTTTCCGCTTCGGACACCGAACGATAGATGTAGATGGTTTCTACGATGGGGATGGGGTGTACAAAACCCGCTTCATGCCCGACGCACAGGGAGAGTGGAGCTATGTGACGCGCAGCAATCGGGAAGAGCTGGATGGTCGAGAGGGAACGTTTGTCTGCATCGCCCCTGCCGAGGGGAACCGTGGACCGGTGCATGTGGAGCGGAAGTTCCACTTCGCCTACGGGGACGGCGCGCCGTATTTCCAGTTCGGAACGACCTGCTACGCCTGGGCACATCAGGGTGATGAACTGGAGGAGCTGACCCTGAAGACGCTTGCAAAGGCGCCGTTCAACAAGATGCGGATGTGCGTTTTTCCCAAGCATTACTCTTACAACAAAAACGAGCCGGAGTTCTATCCATTCGCCAGAGATGAGGAGGGGAAGATAGATCTGACGCGCTTCAGTCCGGCGTTCTGGAGCCACTTTGAAACGCGCTTGGGACAGCTGAGAGACCTGGGAGTCGAGGCGGATCTGATCCTCTTCCATCCTTACGATCGCTGGGGGCACGCGGAGATGGAGGCAGAGGAGGACGACCGGTATCTGCGCTACGCGGTGGCGCGGTTGGCGGCCTACCGCAACGTCTGGTGGTCGATGGCCAACGAGTACGACCTGATGAAGGCCAAGAGCATGGCCGACTGGGATCGGTTTTTCAAAATCGTCCAGGAGGCCGACCCGTACCAGCGATTGCGCGGGGTGCACAACTGCCGGGGATTTTACGACCACGCCAAACCCTGGGTGACCCACTCCAGCATCCAGCGCTCGGATCTGGAGCGGGTGGGAGAATGGCGGCGACAGTACGGAAAGCCGGTGGTGGTGGACGAGTGCTGCTACGAGGGAAATATCGAGCACGGGTGGGGGAATATCTCCGCGCAGGAGATGGTGCACCGGTTCTGGCTGGGCACGGTGCAGGGGGGATACGTGGGGCATGGAGAGACCTACCTCCATCCCGAGGACATACTGTGGTGGTCAAAGGGGGGCGTGCTGCACGGGCAAAGTCCGGAGCGGATTGCGTTTCTGCGGAAAATCGTCGAAGAGGGGCCGGCGGAGGGATTGGAGCCGGTGGCGGGAGGTCTGGCAGGGGGATTCCCCTGTGTCGGCAGGGCGCCGGACTACTACCTGGCCTATTTCGGAATCAAGCAGCCGGCCAAGCTGGTGCTCAATCTGCCGGATGATGGAAAATATCGGGTGGAAGCGATCGATACCTGGGAGATGAAGGTGGAAGTGTGTGTCGAAGGAGTGAGCGGAAAATGCGAGATCCCGTTCGCTGGAAAGCCGTATATGGCGGTTCGGGCCTGCAGGGCGGAGTGACGCAAAAAACGTCCGGCGGCAATTTGACACGTCGCCCCAATTTCTTAACATCCCTGTCCCAAACCGACGCTCATTGACAGAAAGGTATTGAGATGGACTCACCCCGTCAGAGGTTTCTCGACTACGTCCGCCGCGTCCCCGGTGCAAGGCCGGTGGTCTCCCCCTTTCTCCCCCACCCGCAGATCGTGGAAAAGAGCCTGCGCTATCTGGGACTGCCCACCGATGGGGACCGTTTTGAAAACGAGAGTCGCCTGGCGCGAGAACTGAACTACGAGCCGATGTTCATGTGCGGGGGATCGGACCTCATCGTTCCCTGGAGAGAGGACGAGAATCGCTCCGACGAAGAGTGGAGCGTCGCGGTCCTGCAAACGCCCGAAGGAGAATGGGAGCGCAAAGTCTCCCGCCAGGCCGGCCTCTTCGGCGACGATTCCGGCTTCCCGATCAAGACCGAGGCCGACCACTACAAACTCGCCGCCGTCTGCGATCAGATAGGGGAGCGGGAAGAGGAGATCCGCCGCTACTTTCGCGATTTCCGCCAGCAGGCCGGCGAAGAGGGGGTCATCGTCATCGGCCATCCGCACGTGACCTGGCTGGCCTACCAGATCAGCCAGCCGAACATGATCTTCCACGCCATCGACTATCCCAAAGCCTTCGCCAACAGCATGGAGGCGATCTATCGCGCCTCCCTGGTCCTCTTCAAAATCGCCATGCAGGAGGGGATCGACTTCATGAGCGAGTCCGGCTATGGGCTGGAGATGATCTCGCCCGAACAGTTCTCCGAGCAGGACCTGCCCTACAGCCGCCAACTGGCCGACTGGACCCACGAGCGCGGCGGTCTCTTCTGGTACCATAACTGCGGCCAGACTCGCAAGCTGATCGAATCCGGCCAGTTCAATGGACTGGGTGCAGACGTCATCGAGACGATTGCCCCACCGCCCGATGGGGACAACGACGATCTGACGGCATCCAGGCGCCGTCTTGATCCGGCCATCTGTTCCAAGGGGAATCTGGACCTGAGCCTGCTGCGCGTGGGCAGCGTCGACGAAGTGATGCAGGCGACCCGGGAGATGGTGCGGGCGGTCGATGGATTTGCCCACATTCACTCCACTGCCGATGCGGTCTTTGCCGAAACCCCGCCGGAGAATTTCCTCGCCTTCCTGCGCACCGCCAGGGAAGAGGCGGATCGGCTGGCCTGAGCGGTAGTCTCTATCCCGGCATGCGTTCCGGAACCGGTTCTGCGAATACGGCGATTTCCGTTTTTTCCACGGCGACGGACTCGGGGAGATTCGGCGCGGATACAGATACCGTATTGAGTCCACGTTTGAACGCGGACAGCGGCACGGTATAGTCGATTCGCAGCAGTTGCTGGTCCGGATCTATCCGCGCATAGAAGGCGGCGTTGCCGGAGGATGGCTGCGAGGCATCTCCGTAGACCTGTCCGTCCTCCCAGGTAGCGTCGCGCTCCACTTCGCATGCGTCACAGACATTTACCGACACGCGAATATCGATATCGATATCCGCATTCCGCACAATGAGGCGAAGTCGTGCCGGAGAGACGACTTCGTCTTCTATCTGTACAGGCAGTTCCAGGGGCGCTCCTGCTGAGAGGGATGCGGGAAGGGGACGCTCCTCGTTCCGATATATGAAATTGCCCGCCCACGGGTAGCCGCCGCGCCGCTCGACTGCGTAGAGACGATCGCCGCGCAGGGATTGGAGTTCACCCGCCTCGGACATCGCCTGGCTGTGGCTGGCGCACTTCATCTGCGGCGGGAGCCCGAACTCATCGTACGCCTCCGGCTCGGCACAGGCCCAGTTGAACAGGGATAGAAAGTCCGCCCCCTGCAGGCGGAAGTTGCGGAAGACGCCGCGCAGATACTCCATGGGAGGAAAGTAATAGCCGTCGGTCGTATGATGACCGTCGAAGCCGGCGCACAGCTTTATCGGCTTCGAGCCGATCCGCTCGCGGAATCCGGCCAGATCCACCGTGGTGGTCCGGCCTCCCGGCGATACGATGTCTACCAGATGTTCGTCGATCCAGCGCTCCACCTCCAATCCGTCCAAATGATTGCCGAGAAAGGTCTCTCCCACCCGGACGGCCAGCAGGCGCGGTCGGTTCGTGGCAGCCTCGATCTCCAGCAGCATGTGGCGCACCTGACGCACGAATTGGGTTACTTCGTCGCGCAGTTCCCATTCCCTTCCGGGCGGCAGACAGGGGGTGTGGCGGGCGAAGTCGAGTTGCAGACCATCCAGCTCGTAGAGCGAAAAGATCTCCCGCAGGATGGCCACCTTGCGCTCGCGGACATCCTGCACGGCCAGGTTCCACAACCCCTGGGGCCACCAGCAGGGCACGGTCCACTCCGGATGTGCCGCCTTGATCGGGTTGCGTCGGCTGGGATGATCGTGGGGGACGGAGGCGGTGAGGCCCGGGCGATACGGCTGCGGGAAATCGACCGGGCATACCCGATTGTTCCAGAAGGTTTCCAGACCGCGCCGGTGACAGGCCTGCACCAGTTCGCCGACCCAGTCCACTCCCTGGGCCACCCAGTCGTCAAAACCCTCCAGCTGCAGGCGCGGCAGAAGCTGGCTGTCGTGCAGCGCGTAGGTATCTTCGGCGATGCCGATGTCCCACCAGATACCGTCCACCTGGCAGCCCGGCGCATCGCAGTGCCGAAAGCGGAAATCCATCCACTGGTCGATGGGCAGCCGGAACGCCTCGAAGGGCATGTTGGCGTCTTCTTGCAGCACCAGGCGGCGGGGGCGATCGACCGCCTGTAGATGGGCGTGGGACAGCTGAATTGCGTTCTTACTTTCCATATGGGTCCTCGCTTCTTTCCACGAGTATCTTTGCTTCTAATTGACGTCTCTGAGGTGCGCCCTTTCTGCAGCGCGTGTCGAATAGCGCCACAAACTACCGCGCGCAACCCCGCAGTGCAAACCTGCTGGAGTGTGCCATTCGGGCGCCGTCGCCGGGAATGCCCGGAACGAACACCTTCATCTTCGCGAGTTTTCTCGATCTATGGTTTGCCTATTCTCCCACAGGGTACATTTATTTATCTGGAAATGGAGGAGATAAAGCGATGATACCCACGAGCGAAAAGGAATGGCTGCGGCACCTGCTGCCCCTGCCCCACGAAATCGCTATCGACGAGACCATCGTCTGTCCGCCCGGCGCGGTGGTCGTCCGCACGCGGGATGGCGCCGGCCCGATGGAGCAACAGGCGGCCGAGGAACTGCGCCGGCTTCTGGAGAGTAAGGGGGGTGCAGTGGCGGAGAAGACCGAGTTTGAAATCCTGCTGGTTGCGATGGACACCGGAAGCGAGCTGGAGGGTGTGGATGTCGAGCGACTCAGGGCTCTGCCCAACAACGGCCAGGCCTATGCGATCTTTCCTCGGGGATCCGGGAAGCTGGTGCTGGCGGGGCTGGAGGAGCGCGGAGTCTTCTACGCGGCCCGGACCCTGTGCCAGCTGCTGGAACCGGCCGTCACTCCCCAGGGCACGACCATTCCCCTGGTCCGGGTTCTGGACTGGCCGGATTTCGATGAACGGGGTCTGTGGAACTTCCCGGACGAGGATGAGTGGATCGACTGGCTGAGCTCTGTGAAGCTCAACTACGGCAAGATGGCCAACACCCGACTCGAACCGGTCGAGCCAGGCCAACCCAACAGGGCGATCATTGAGGCGGAGCTCATGCGCCAGGCGAGACTGCGGGCGTTCAACTACGTGCCCTACATCCTCCACCTCAATTTTCTGCACGACTGCGGTCTCTTCCGGGCCTATCCAGAGCTGGCGGGGAAGGGGGACGGAGCCCTGAGCGGCCGCTACTTCGCCCACAAGGAGGGCAACCAGCATCGAGCGCCGTGCGCATCCCAATCTGTACTGGTGGAGATTCTGGCCGAATGGATGGAGTCGATCACCGACCAGGGAGGGATGGAAATCAGCTGCTGGCTGAGCGAGCGGCCGGCCCAGTGCGGCTGCGACGCCTGCACCGCAGTGGGACAGTTCGTGCTGGAAGCGCGGGCCTTCGTCAGCGCCTGGGAGCAAGTAAGACCCGCCTATCCGGAATTGCAAATCCGCCTCTTCCTGTCCACCACCACCATGGAGCGCGACTACCGGGTGCTGGCGGAACTGCCGCCGCAGGTGAAGGTCGAACGAGCATGCGCCACTTCCCTGGAGCAGGTGCTGCACTGGCCGCGAGATCTGCTGGCCAATCCCCTCCTGGACCAGTACGCGGCGGAGGGAAGATGGATCGCCTCGTACGACGCGCCCATCGGCGTCAACGGCAAGGTGGATACGCCGGAGTTCAAACTGCCCGAACGCTCGGCGCACCGGGTGCGCGACTTTCTCGCCCAGCTGCACAGACGGCGCTACAGCGGTGCCTACGGGATGATCGCCTGGGGAACGCTGACCCGGGAGATCAACGGATTCAACATCGAAGCGCTGGCCGAGTGGTCGTGGAATCTGGAGGGACGCAGCGAGAAGGAGTTCGCCGTTGCCTGGGCAGTGCGGCAGGGCTTCGCCCATCCCGAAAAGGTGGGCCGCTGGGCGACGCTGATGGGACCGGTGGAGTTCGACGTGTACGATTCGGATTTCCCGGTCTGCTACTCTCAGGGGAAAGCCGTAGAGATGGTGAAAAATAGACAGCGGCCCTATCTGGGCGAAGGGATGTTCCGCTATTATCTGAACGAAGAAGATTTTGCGCGCAAGCGGGCCACGTGCGGAAAAGCGCTGGAAATTGCCGCCGAGTTGGAAGAGACGGACTTCGCTCACGAGACGCGGGTAGCGGCATCATACGTGGAGCTGGCGCACGGCGTGTACCAGGTCGCCGAACAGCTGGCTACCGCCGAGTTGGAGAGTCTGGAGAGTCAGGCTGTGCTGCTGGAAGCTCTGGAAGAGCTGGAGGGAGCCGGCGAGGCCAATACCGCGGCGATCCGCGCCTGGCGTTCGGCGCTGGGACCAGAGCCGTGGCACCACCGGGTGCACGATGCGGTGGCGGCGACCGAGCGGACGGTGGCAATGATCGGACGGCTTATCCGGGAGCAGTATATCTTCTGAAACGGGGGAATATTTTGGCGTCGTGCGCATCTTCACACCCTTCCCTCCAACTCGGAAAAGCTGCGTTTCCGGGTTGGAGGGAAGGGGCGTTGCACCGACGGAACCCTGGCCCGCATCGACAGATCAGCCGGTGTCGTCCCGATCGGACCAGGGGGCATCGATGCGGCCCCCATTATTCAGCAGCCGCTCTACGGCCAGCAGGTTGCGCATCACGCACCGCGGATGGTGATAGTTCTCCTTGCGACCGACGTGGGGCTGGTATGTGACCTTGCGGTTGCCCCCGCTCATGTAGAGCGGATACCCGTGCCGGCGCAGGGCGAACTTCTCCTCCACGTAGTCGAACAGTCTCCCGAACCAGATCGACGGCCATTCCCAATCCGTGTGCTCGCACAGGATCATGCAGCCGATCATCCCCTCTTCCTGGGCCCACATGACCTTGTCGAAGATGAACTGACCGTGGACGTTCATGCCGCGAAACAATCCGCCGTACACGTCGTCCCATGCCACCTCCAGGTGTCGTCGGAAGCGCTCCGCCACCCGCTCGAACAGCTCTCGATCGCCGCGCCGCAATGCTTCTGCCAGCATCATCCAGTGGGTCTCGATCGCGTGCCCCAGATAGATGAAATCCTCGTTCTCGTCGTCGGGCCGGTTGTAATCGCGATCCAGCGCCTCGTTGGTCAATCTGTACTCGGGGTTCCAGAACCGCTCCATGATCGCGTCCACCACGCGGTCTGTCAGTTCCAGCAGCCGGGGAGTGCTCAGCTGCTCCAGCAGCTGAGTGAGGGTGAGGATAAGGACCATGTGCTGCCCCAGGGTCCGCATCCCCGGATAGGAAATCGGCGGGTAGCCTTCGTCTATATCGCGCTCCGGATCGTCCAGCATGGCCAGTGAGCGCTCCAGGCTGTCCAGGGCCACGGCCATGGCTTCGTCATCGCCGGCGGCCCGGGCGTAGGCCTGCAACCCCTCGGCCACGAACAGCCCGGCGTACCCCCGCCTGACGCCCGGCGGCCTGATGCGCCCGTCGCGCTCCAGCACCTGGACCCAGTCGCCGTTCCCATCGCGTCCGTGCCGGAGCAGGAAGTCGCGCGCACCGGTGGCCACCTGCAGGTGTTCCTCGCCGCCGAAATGTCGGTACAGGAACGAATACACCCACAGCCCGCGCCCCTGGTACCACATGGACTTGTCATCGTTCAGTCTCGTGCCGTCGTGGTCCAGGGTGCACATGAAGCCGCCGTGCTCGTGGTCGATCCCGTGTCGATCCCAAAAGGGCAGATATTCCTCGAACAGATAGCGGCGGTAGTGGTCGCGAAGCTGTTCCAGGGACTTCCCGCCAATCGTTGTTCTGCGCGTCGTATTATCCGACATTCTCTCCTCCTTTGTGTCGTTCGACAACCTGGTATTTCAGCTCAACTCCGCAGGAAAATATCCGTCAGACGCCGGTGCCAGGCCGCATCCTTCCAGATCTCGAACTGCGGCTGTCGATGTAATACCAGCAGGACCACGATAGCGATCTCTCGGTCCCGGGCCGATCGAACCGGTATGCGAAGATTCCTGGCTTGGAAAATCCATATCTCGCTCAGTCCCTCGGCAACTCGTAGCTGTATAAATGGGAGCCGCTGCCGAAATAGATGCGTCCATCCAGGTAGTCGCCACCCGGGCCGACGCCGACTGGGGATTCGGCGAGCATGCGGATCGCGTAGCTATCCAGGTCGATTGCGGCAATCCCCTTGCGGAAGAGGATGAACATGCGTCCATCCGGATGTGTGACGAATACGCGCGGTCCCTGCTGCGAGGTGGTGTGTCCGAATTCCGGTTCGAGGTCCTGTTCGTGTGCGATGCTTCGCGTCGCGGGGTCAAAGACAAAAAGTCGGCGCTGATCTGCTACCCCGAGGACCTTGCCATCGGGCAAAACACAGAGATCGGTGAAGTCGTGGATATTCGGGAAGACGACCTCGTGCCAGATGATCTTCTTCGTTTCCATGTCGAAGATGTAGAGTTCCGCCTCTTGGGCTTTCTCTTCCCCTCCGGTGCCGGCGCCGATCGTAGTCCCGACCAGCAGGTTGCCGTCGGCCAGCAGCGCCAGGCTCATGGCCGATTGCTGGGGCAGAAGGTCTTCGTGTTCCAGCAGAATGGCCGACTGCGATTCGACGTCCCAGATCAGCAGACCGCCGCCGGTGAGGCCGTAGCCCGGAGTGCCGGCCAGGACAACGGTGCGACCGTCCGGGAAGGGAAGCAGGTCGTGGGGGCGGTTGATGACGGTGCCGCACTCGAAGTGGAGGGCGGGATTCGAGTCGGGATTGTCCTTCTCGGTGCCCGTCCACTCCTCGGCGGGATTCCACTCCTCCAGCAGTCCGTGCGTGTACGCGCCGATCCAGAAGCGATCTTTTGTGGCGGCGACCGTGTTGTACTGGCCCAGCGCCTGGCGATTGATCCACTGATCGCCGGATGGGTTGTAGCTGAAGTAGCGCATGGGGAAGGCGGTGCCCCCGCAGATCGTGCCGTTGGGCGCGCTTGCGACTCCCATCAGATGGGCTCCCTCGCTGGCGTAGTCGAAATGGGCCTCGTGAGTCGTGCCGGTCGCGGGGTCCTCCACTACCAGCTTGCGTCCGACCAGGTCGCAACTCTGCAGGCGCTTGCCATCGGGGAAATCGCGATGAAAGAGGCCCTGGCTGCTCTCGATGATCTGCTTGGGTGCGGGATGGGCCGGTTTGGCGATATCGCGGCGTTTACCTCGATACAGCTCCATCCAGCCGTCTTCTCCCTGGCCGGAGGGATGGCCGTATACCTTGCCATCCATATCGCGGTATACCGGCGCGTGCGCCTGAGCCCGCTCCTCTTCCGCCAGCAAGGGAGTGGCCTCGCCGGATTCCGGATCCAGTGCGATGATCTGGCTGGCCGTGCTGCCGATGCCGAAATAGACCCAGCCGGCGTCGTCTGCGGCGATGGCGCGGGGGTACTGCCGCCAGTTCTGCTCGTATAGATTTCCGTAGTCGCGGAAGGCTCCGGTCTCCGGGTCGTAGCAGGCGACCGCGCTGTTGGGATAGGTGCCGGACCAGATGCGACCGGCGTCGTCTTCGGTCATGCTCATGGCCATCTGGGGAACGGTCTGGTGGTGGAAGGTGAAGGCGCGTTTCACCGGATCGAACTCCACGAAGTAGCTGCCGAAATGGCTGTAGAAGCGGTTCCGGCTGGACAGTACGGAGGCAAAGGGACCGTCTCCTCCCTGATCGTACGGCATGGGGAACTGATCGGCCTTGCCGGTCTCCGCATCGATCATCAGCAGCGCATATCCGCCGCGGTGGTCGTAGAGCCACAGCAGCACTACGTTGCGCCCCTCGCCGTCTACTGTGGCGACTGTGCCGCGGTGGTTGCTGATGGGCGTGGCTACCCCGTGATCCCGGAAGCCGTTGCCCAGATCTTGTGAGTTTGCATCCCAATTCATACGGGTATCTCCTTCAGAAGAGTGCGCATTGCCGGCCACAGCCAGAGCGCACAGCGTCAATATCCACAGCATTTCGGTCTCCTCGGCCTGTAATGTGCCACATGAGGATCGGAAAGCAATATGGCACGGTAGCCGACTTGCCGCAAGCGGCGATGGAGGGCGGGGTATAACAGCGGCACAGGCACCTCTATTATAGATTGACAACCCCCATATACCGGGTTTATAGTCCCTATACGCAAAAGGGTAGATTTAGAGCGGTATCCGTGGTCTGGTGCACGCCACTGCAATAAGCAAACTCAAACATCCCCCGTACTTGTCCGACCAACGATCCAACGATGGTGCCATTGGCCGGCGCAATCACAGCTCGGTACACCTAATTGGGGACAGGACGATTTCGATATGAATCACAAGGAGCGCATGTTCGCGGCTTTTCGCCATCAACCGGTCGATCGCATACCTTTCGCTACCTACAACCTGCATCCATTCAGCGCGGCGCATCGGAATGATCCGTCCTACGCCGAACTGCTGGATCTGGTCTGGGATGAGGCGGGCATGCTGTGCAAAACCGGCATCACGCGGAAGCAGACGCCGGCCACTCGGGCTGCAAAGGAGCGGATGGAAGTGATCCGAGAGGAGAATGCGGAACAGGAGCGAGTCACGCGCATATTGCACACCCCCGCTGGCGATCTGTGCTCGGTCACTGTGATTCCCGCCGGGCAGCCCAGCATGGTCGTCGAACATTTCATCAAGACAGACGAAGATATCCGCACGTATATGTCCCTGCCCTTCGAGCCGGATGAGTTCGACGTGAACCCGGCTGCGCAGGTGGACGCGGAGTTGGAAGGGCGCGGGGTGGCGTATGTCAACTATGCGGATCCGATGCACGCCGCGGCTGTGCTGTTCGACTTCAACGATTTCGCCGTGCGCTGTTTGACGGATATCGGTCCGGTGCTGAAGCTGATCGACTTCTTTTTCGAGCGCGTGCAGGCGACGCTACAGAATCAGCTCCGCACCTGTCAGGAATATCCGTTCCTCTTCTACACCGGCGGACCGGAGATCTGCACGCCGCCGATGATGGCTCCGGCCATGTTCGCCAGGCTGGTCACTCCGTACCAAAAGAGGCTGATCCGGATGATCCACGATGCCGGTTTTCTGGCCTGCATCCACTGTCATGGTCGGGTCCGCGATGTGATCGGCGAAGTGTTGAAGACCGACACTGACGTGCTCGAACCGATCGAACCCCCGGACCAGGGTGACATGACGCTTCTGGAGCTGTTTGCCGTCGCTGGAAACCAGCTGTGTCTCATGGGCCATATCCAGGATCAGGAGCTTCACTACGTCGAGCCCGGAACCATGACCCGGCACGTGGAGGAAATCGCCCGCGTGGCCGCCGGCCGCACCGGATACGTGATGATACCGACCTGCACTCCGTTCCAGCATCCGGCTAAGGAGACGTTTTTGCGCAACTATACGGAGTGGGTCGAGGCAGCAGTGCGGATTCCGGCATGATCCCAAGGGCAGGAAAAAAGTGCGTCCTGACCGGAGAATATGGTTATTTTTGCATACGATGGGATCAGTCGGGAGATCCCGGTGTAGTATGAAAAATTAGCAGAGAGGCCAGTTATGACGCTGAAACTCGATCGACTCACGGATGAAGACCATCGCTTTATGGATCATGCCGACCGGCTCGTGGAGTGGTTCCGCGTCGTGCTGGACGAGACACCGATCGAAATCGATCCGGCGGCGGCGGATGAGATCGTGGGGCCGGCGCATCTCAACTGCAAAGCTGCAGCGGAGAAGTTTCCGGGCGTATCGGGTTGGGACAATGTGCATTTTCCCATGGGCTTTGAGCAATTGCTCGGCCTGGGGCTTCCGGGGATCGCCGAACGGGCGCGGTGGAATGCCGAGAATGTCTCTGGCCGGGAAGCGCATTATCTGCTTTCAATTGCCACCGCGTACGAAGCAGCCTGCGATTTCTGCCGGCGTTGGGGAACGGAGGCGGAGTCGCTCGCCGCAGATTTTTCCGGTGATGCTCGGGATCGCCTGCTGCTCATCGCCGAAACGGGCGCGGCTCTATCCGAGGGGAAACCTCAAACCTTCCTGCAGGCGGTGCAGCTGATCTGGTTCGGCCTGGCGATGCGCAACGGCCCTTCGTTCAGTCCGCTGGGGCGCTGGGATTTGTACCTATATCCGTTCTATGCGGCCGACCGGGATGCCGGACTTCAGACGCCGGCAAAGGCCCAGGCTCTCATCGACGAACTGTTCACCAAGGTCGACTCGATCGGCTGGGGGGATGGGCTGATGAACCTGATGCTCTCCGGCGTGGATCGGGAAGGGAATGACGTCACCAACGATCTCACCTTCATGATGATGGACACTGGCCGTCGGCTGAAGATCGCCTGCCCGCAGGTAAACATCCGTCTGCATAAAAACTCGCCCGAAGAGCTGCGTCGGAAGGTAACGGAGCTGCAGTTGGGCGCGACTGCCAAGGGGACGATCTTCAACGACGATGTGGTCATACCGATGCTGGTATCGACGGGAATGCCGCTCGAAATGGCTCGGCACTACAGCTGTGACGGCTGCAACGAGATCGTTATCGACGGAGAGTCTCTGGTTGATTTCTGCGCCGTCGATGCGACCAAGTCCCTGGAGTTGATGCTGTTCAATGGCCGGGACGTGGATCTCGAAGAGGGGACGGTGCTACGCGCCAACTACCACTATAGGAACGATCATCCGCCCGAGGTGAGTTCTCGTGCGACGAGAGGGCACGAGACCGGGGATTTCGCAAAAATGAACAGCTTTGAAGAAGTCCTCGAAGCATTCATCGACCAGTTTCTTTACCAGGCTGAGCAGGTGCTCAACAGATTTTGCGAAGGGATCCATCACAGCTGGGCGGATGGGGTCACTCCTCCCTTTCTGGCGGGGAGCTTTTCGACCTGTCTGGAGAGCGGAAAGGATCCGCTGCGCGGAGGGTCAAAGTGGCGCAGCTTCATGCTCTTTTCCGGATCGATCCCAACCGTTGCCGACAGTCTGGCGGCTGTCAAAAAGGTGATCTTCGAGGATCGCATCTGCACGGCGGAGGAACTTCTGCAGGCCCTCACCGATGACTGGGAGGGACACGAGCGGCTCCGCCAGCGCTTCCTGGCCGCACCGAAATTCGGCAACGATGACGACTACGTCGATTCGATTGCCGTGGAGATCGTCCGCCGTTTCTCGGATTTCGTCTACGGCTACGATGGCCAGCTGGGATATCCGATCGCGCCGGCCCTGTTCTTCCACACCTTCAATCTGGAATCGATGAGCACCGGGGCGACTCCGGACGGGCGGAAGCGCGGCGAGCCGATGGCGGAGCACTTCTGCCCGGTGCCCGGACGGGCGGTTAATGGTCCGACAGCGGTGATCAACTCAATGAGCAAGGCGCCTCTCTCCAAAATGGCCGGCACTGCGGTGACACACGTCTCTTTGAGTCGGTCCGCACTGGGCACGCCTGAACAGGCCGCTACCCTCATGAGAATTCTGGTGGATGCCGCACTGGAGATGGGACTCGTCTGCACGACCTTTCCGATCTACGCAGTCGAGCAGATGATCGAAGCTCAGGATCACCCGGAGCGATTTCCGGATTTGATGGTCCGCGTCTGGGGATTTTCCGAGCGGTTTATCAAGCTCGACCGACGGATGCAGGACCACCTCATCGCCCGTGCCGTAGAGATGGATGATTAGAAGCAATAAATCGGGATTCGGTTTCTCACGCCACCGCCATTCGCTCGCGAACCAGATCGGGAGATTCGTCCTCTGCCGGGCGATAACGGACCAGCAACTCGTCGCGAAGGACGCAATGCTCGGGATCTGTGAACAGATTGTGCACCTGCCGGGGATCCGCTTGTAGATCGTAGAGCTCCCCGTATTCCCGCGTGTCGTAGGTGACGAGTTTATACCGCTGCTCGACGAATGTGCGTTGTTTGAATGGGCCCTGGGCAGGGCGGAATTCGAGCTGCACGTGGTCGCGCACGCTAACGGAGCCATCTCGCCAGGATGAAGTCTGGCATACTCCCTGACTGTCCGCTTCCGGGGTCAGCCCGACCGCGTCCAGACAGGTAGCCTCGATATCCACCAGACTCTGCAGCGCGTGACTTATGGCCCCCGGCGTGCTGCATTCCGGGTGGTAGACGATGAACGGCACGCGCTGCATCGATTCGTACGTGGGCAAGCCCTTGCCCCACAGCCGGTGGTCTCCCAGATAATCCCCGTGATCTGAAGTAAAGAGAATCAGCGTCTCCTGGAGCAGGCCATCCGCTTCGAGTTTGTCCAGGATGCGGCCGATGTGGTGATCCATGAGACTGATCATGCCGTAATACGCAGCGCGTACGCAGCGGGCGTCGCGAGCGCTCAGCTCGGGACGTATTTTGACGTCTCCCCAACCCCTGTCCCGAAATTCCGCATCGTCACCATAAAAGTCGCCGGCCATCAAGTTCCGATAAAACTCCGGCTTGTTCACCATCTCGTCGTCGAATACTGCCGGTGAAGGCATATCTTCGGCGGAGTACATGGCGGCCCACGGCTCGGGAGTCACATAGGGATTGTGCGGGTCCTGGAAACTGGACCACAAAAAGAAAGGTTGATCGACAGCGCGGGCCCGGTCAATAGCGGCGATGGTTTGGTCCGCTACCCAGCGGGAACCGTGGTATTCTTCCGGCAGGTTCCACGATCCATAGTGGTCGTAGTCGTGGATGTCGAAGAATTCGGGCAACGCGATTCCCTGGTCCTGCAGCCAGGCCCCGTAGTGCATGCCGCTGGCGTGGGGCTCCGAAGTGTGGCCGATTACCAACCGAGCGTATTCGAAACCGTGATACGGTCCGATCCAGTTGCGAAAAAAGTCCAGATCGTGCACCTGAGGGGCGGACTCCAGACTGGCCGGATCCTTGCACGCGCGGAAATGCGCTTTGCCCAGGAGCCCGGTGAAGTAACCGGCGTTGGAGAGCCGTGCGGGCAGGGTGGGGGCGTAGTCGTCGGGCAGATTTGTGCCCACGTGGTAGCAGCCGTGGCGAGAGGGGTACTGGCCGGTGAGTATGCTGACCCGCGATGGGGTGCACACCGGATTGACGGTGTACCCCCGATCGAAGAGGATTCCGGCCCGACTGAGTCGGTCCAGATTAGGCGTGCGGATGGCCGGATTGAGCCGACCCAGCGTGTCCCAGCGCTGCTGGTCGCTGGTGATGAGCAGGATGTTCATGACGCGTCCGTGGAATAAGTAGCTGTAAAATGAAGTGAATCGGGAAGTATGGAAATCTACGCCTTTGCGTATAGCAGAGTCGCGTGGCTTTTCTTCACGGGACGGCCGCCGTAGCGGTCGATCACCTGAAGATAGCGGTCGTCCCTCCAATGCCCGTAGACCATCTCGAACAGGGCCAGGGAACTGCTGTCCAGTTCCTCCTCCAACGGCTCGATCATCTCAAAGGGCCACTCGTCCATATCCAGCAGATAGCGGGTGGCGTAGTCCAGCGCCTTTCTGAGACAGCGCCCGTCGATGCTGTAGTCGTACAGATCGTAACCGTAAGCAGCGGCGACTTCGGCGATCAGACTCGTCGAACTCAGAGCGAACAGGGTATAGTGCATCGAGCGAGTGCGCATGGTCTCGCGGGGCAACTGACCTTCATCCGTCATCTTCATGGGGATGATGGTGCGCCAGCGTTCAAAAACGTAGATCAGCAGGTCGAGGTCACCCAGGGCCAGTCCTCCGGTGCCCAGATAGAGCAGCCGGGCATCCTCCCAGTTGTTGTACATATCGCAACCATCGAAAAACATGAGCTTGCGCTGCGGTTCGACCATATCTCGAACCCATTTTTTTACGGCTGCCTGGCAGTAGATATCCCAACCGGGATAGTCGTCCAGCAGATACATAGCGAGGAAGGCGTTGTTGAAGCAGGCGAAGAGGATGATATCCCCTCCATACTGGGCACCCGGCGTAAAGGCATCCTGCACGAAGCCGCCGGGAAACATGCGCGTGTTCTGGTTGATACACCAGCAGTGAATGAGCTCCAGCGCTTTGTCGGCAAAGCGGGATTCGCCGGTGAGTCTGTAGGCGATTGCCAGATCCAGAACGGTGGCACTGAAGCGACCGGCCAGCTTGCCACTCTCGTGGTTGGCCTGCGCATTTCTCACGCCGTCCTGGCCGGGGATATAGGCGGCATCCTGGCGGAAAAACGGACTGCCGCCGTTGTCGCGGACGCTCAGCCGCGGCTGGGTCAGCGCCTCTTCTGCCCTGTCCATGAGATGGTCGCGCGCTTCGAGTATGTGGGGGACACCCGCATCGATGGCGCTGCGGATTTCCCCGAATCGGGCTTCGTTGAGAAATTTGCCGGGCATCAATGGCTCCTTTTGTTTTCGGCGTAAAACGGCGGCAAAGAGATCCGGCCGTAGCCCCGAATGGGGGCGGGATTTTCTCCTCAGCAGGTGATCTCCACCATCTGATGCGAGCGGAGCTGCGGCACGGTAAAAATCACGCGACCGTTTTCCCGGGTAAATCCCAGCGAATCGCCCTGCGGTGCGAGGACGACCGATTTCACCTCTTGTTGGCCGACTTCCACCTCGCAGCGGATATCGTGAAGCGGGATTTCATCCTCGATGATCTCGACCGGCTGCACGTGTCGCGCCGAAGCGACATCCGCCCCCCGTTTGCTCAGGGCAGCGTAGAGCAGATGGAGGACGTAGCGCGACTGGTCGGGCTGATGCGTCAGCGTCAGGCGTCCGCCGACGGGCAGGGAGGTGTTGACCGTGGAGGGACCGATCAGCAGTTCAATCGCATCCTCGACCAGATCCCGATACAGCGGCTGCCCCAGCTGCCGGTAGTTGGTGAACAGCTTGTGGGCGAAGTAGACAACGCTGCCGTTCGAGGTGGCAGCCGGATAGGGACTGTCTTCCGCATCCGGGGTATGCTGGTGCGAACAGAAATGGTCGAAGCGCCGGTTGAAAAAGGGTTGGCGTCGACCGGCCAGTATTTCGGCACCGGCCGGTTTCACATCCCAGGCGCCGGTGTAGACCACGAACGGTCCCTGCACGGGCACCCGTTTGAGCCGGTCTCCGGCGACGATATAGTCGGGCTGCCACTCGCTTTTACCCACCAGTTCCAGACCGGCATCGATAGCAAAACCGGTGCGCTCCGCGTTCAGGCCGCTGTCGCCGGACAGAATCACCTTGCCACCCGCTGCGATAAACGCCTGCACCTTGGCGGTTAGTTCGTCGGAAAAGGCGATCTCATCGGGGAAGATGAGGAGTTTGTACGGCGAGAAATCCATACTCTCGTCGATGAGGGTGAAGAGGGCGTGTGCTTCCAGCAGCATGCGACCCGCTCCCTCGTCCGGTATCGACTGACGCGTCAGCGGTTGACCCGACAGATGCTGATTGGCTTCGTGTGAGACGATGGCGATCTCGGCGATCTGCTGGGCATCCGCGCACCACGGCTCACACTGTTCTACGTGGTCGTATGCCGCGCCGATGAGACTGTAGGTATCCCCGTTCATCTCCCCGTTCGGGTGAAGCTGATCGCCGACGCTGCACTTGGAACCGAAGGCGACCATCGCCGCGCATTCGTATTTGAGCGCCACGTCCCGCTTGAAGCCGCCGAATTCCCCCCACGTGGTCTGGAATTTGCCGGTCATGCCGAGGACATCGTACTCGGTGTTGCCGGCGTATTTGGCCGACAGGGGAAAGTGGTCGTAACCCCAGCCGCCGGTGGGTAGCGATTCCAGTTCCAGATGAGACCCATACTGGGCCTGGAGCGCGAGCCCCTTGTAGATGTGGCCGCTGTTGTGGAATACGGGTAGATCGGCGTCTTTGACGCGGCAGGCGGCGGTCGTCCGCCGGTAGTAGTTCTCGAGGACTTTGAACGAGAATTGGCGCACCTGGTCGTCATTTTCAGGGTCGATCCCCTCTCCGACCATCGACTCCATGCACCACTTGCAGTAGCAGGGCACGGCGCCGATGATATCGAGGAAGATGCCGTTGGTGTCGAAGCGCTGGACGACTTCCTCGATCTGCGCACAGAGATAGTCCAGATACGGCGCGTTGAAGCAGAGACGTTTGAAACCGGCGGCCAGCGGGTTGAAGACCTTCCCCCCTTTGCCCACGACTCCCCACTCCGGCCGACGCTGGATCATCGCCTCGTCGAGCCCGGCGCTGATGTACACGGGGCAGTTGACATCGATCTCGCGGCACGCCTCGATCTGCTGCGGCAGCAGCTCTCCTTCCATATGCGGGTGGCGGACGCCGACGTCGGTGTCGTGGTAGCTGAGACCGTGGTGGCATTTGCTGAAGATGGTGATCGAATCGATATGTCCGGTTTGCAGCGCCTCCTGCCACTGGCGCTTGTCGAAACGGGAGCCGATACCGGGAATTTTCTCGGAAGTGTGGAAGTCGAGATGGATCTGGCGGTAGCGAAGCTTGTACATAGAGGATGTTCTCCTGCGTGGATGGGTGGATAATTGAGCGTCGGTTATTCGGTATGACCTCACTTTCCGTCGAGGTGCTTGCGGAAAAAGGTGTAGGCGGTCTTCCGACTGTGCGGCGGGATGCTGTGCAGTCCCTCGAATTCGACGTAGCGGAAGTTCTGCGGCGCGCCCAGCAGCTGGTAGACATGTTTCAGATCGCGGGCGCATTCCCGCATGCCGTCCAGCGGAAAGCAGTCGTCCCGGTTGGCGCCCACCAGGGCGAAGGGGCGAGGGGCGATGAGGGCGCAGAGATCCTGCTGCTCGGCCAGGCGCAGCACGCTCGGCGTGTAATAGTAAATGCTGTGGCTGTCCAGGTAGGTCTGGACGGGAATGCCCGTTCGGTTGATGGCATTTCCCGCACGCAAACTGCGGTAGGTGCAGACTCCGCAGATGGGAACCGCCGCGGCGATCCGCTTATCCATGGCCGCCAGCATCCAGGAGTGGGTACCCCCCTGGGAGACACCGGTGGTGCCGATCCGCTTGGGGTCGACGTCTTCTCTGCCGGCCACGTAGTCCAGACAGCAGATCAGGTCGTGGAGAGACTGGGTGATCATGGCGCGCTCTTCGGCGATGCCGGGATGGAACGGCATGAGCGCCACTCGCGCGTCGATGATGGCGGCGTTCCAGCCCTCGGCGACTACCTCGTGGGCGTATTCGTTTTCCACCCGAGCGACGTCGCTGCTGGAGCCGGGGAGGCAGAGAATGGTCGTCCGTCTGGCGATCGGCCCGTGCGGACGGAGAAAGGTCAGATTAGCCCAGGCGTGGGGACCGGTCTGGACGTGGTATTCGAGACGAGTGCAGTCTTTCAGATGCTTCTCACCCACTTGATTCACCGCCAGGGGAACGCTGGTCGGGGGCAGGCCGGATGCTTTTCGATACGCTGCTCGCAGACGCCGGGCGTCGCGCTTCCAGGCATTTCCGTCTGTGTAACTGGCTACTGAAAAACGGGGTTTCGGGCGTGGGCCGTACTCGATCTGCCCCTGGGAGTTTTTCGCAGACATCACATTTCCGCCCTGGGCGTCCATCCATTGAGTAACCGCAGAGAAATCCGTGGATCGGAAAACGCGCAGAGCTTCGGCTTTTTTGAAGAGCGAGTACGCGGGACGGGCCGCTCGAGCGAGCGAGCGCACGTCCGCTCGAGGTGCGTCCAGGTCGCTGTTTTTCCGGGAGGGAGCAACGAGGCCCAGCGGCCTGGGGGCGACCAGAGCGGCGAGTTCCGGGAGGTCGGTGAGAGGGTGGGAATGGGGAACGACCAGTCCCTCGTGGTCGTTCGGACTGCCCCACTGCGTCGGCGCATCGGCGAGGACACCGCCAATACGTCCGTCGAGAGCCCCGAGCATCAGGGCCGCGAGTCCGCCGACTCCCTGGCCCGCCACCCAGACGGTCGGGGAATTCAGGTCGGGTTGTTCGAGGAGGGTGCCGAGGGCACGGGCTGCTTCGCCGACGATCTCGCCCAGAGTGCAGGCCCCTTCGAGAATGCGCCATTTGTTGTGCGTCGAAGAAAAACGCGCGTATCCGGGGAGTTTGGGGATCGCCACGAGCATGCCGGATGCGGCCAGATCATACCCCCATGCGCGAGCGGTCGATTCGGGACTCTCCGCCCCCATCAGACCGGGTCCGGCATCGGGAATGAGGAGCACGCCGGCTGGACTGCGAGACGCTCCCCGGGAGCGGAGGATCAGGATCTCAATATCCTCGTCCTCCCAGGAGGCAGCGGGCAAGCGCAGCCAGGTCGCAGCCAGGGATGGGGAACCCAAAACGGGGACGCCGAAATCGAAGCGCGCTGGTGATGGCTCAGATGGCTTCTCAGCAATTTGAAGACCGAGACAGCGGGCAAAATTAGTGCGGACCTCGCTACTGCGCTGCTGCCAGCGTTTGAGCGCTCCGGGACCGGGTTTTAGGAAAGCCTGACGCGCTCGACGGTGCGCTTTGAGTTCTCGTTCGTAGACTTTGCGGAGTTTCTCATTCGCCTCCCCAATAGCGACGTAGTGGGGATAGCCATCCGAGTCCGGAGGAGTGGCTCTCGGCGGGAAAATTTCGGCCTGGGTGGATTTCGATGCGGACATAGAGAATCTCCTGAATCGATTGCGAATCCCGTAGAAGTGACGCGTGGTTTCCGGATGCGTATCTTTCAACCGAACGTGGACGCGGTCGAGCGACGAGAAGCGGTTGTCGTGGACGTGATTGACAACTCACCCGAGGCTCAAGATAGCGTTTTGGGAAGCGGAGAGGCAAGGGGGAAGCAGAGAGAAGCAAACTTCCGGAGGCTGGTCCGGAGGTGCCCTCAGAGCGGCTTCCAGTGTCCTGGAGCCGCAGGATTGCGGCGTAGGGATACTGGCCTCGGAGCGCCCCAGGAGGGGGTGCGAGAATGAGCGAGAGGGCGCCTTCGGATCAGCCGTCCATCCGCAGAATGACTTTATATTTGTCGAAAGGAGTAAATCATGGACAAGAAGAAAATGCCAAAGAAAGCGGCAAAGAAGAAACGCGCGAAATCCAAGGCCCCGAAGACGATTTCGCCGGAGCCGATGCCGGTGCCGGTCAGTTCCGGGATCAAAGTCACTGCGATAGAAACGGTGATTCCGGACGACATCATGCCCGGGCTCATGCTGCTGCGCATCCATACGGACGCAGGACAGGTGGGACACGGCGAGACCTACTACGTGCCCCATGCGGTGGCGTCGATGATCCACGACTGGATGGCCCGCCGGCTGCTGGGGGCGGATCCGCTGTCGATCGAACACCACTGGCGCTTCCTGTACGAGCGGACCAGCGCCTTCGGCTCGCGCGGCACCGAGCTGCGGGCGATCAGCGCCATCGATCTGGCGCTGTGGGACATTCTGGGACAGGTGTGCGGGCAGCCGATATGGCAGCTGCTGGGGGGCAAAGCGCGGGAGCGGGTGCGGGTCTACAACAGCTCGGGTGGCCCCACCTACGGGCGAAGGGCAAAAGGGGAACGGGGCAAGGTGACCGGCTGGCCGGGACACGGGGATGTGGGCAAGCCGGGTCCGCTGGAAGACAACTGGGCTTCCAACTACGCAGCCGGCGACCTGGCCGAAGAACTAATCGCCGAGGGGTATCCGGCGATGAAGTTCTGGACCTTCGACCGGGCCTTTCATCAATACGGAGGGGGATATCTGCCGCTGTCGGTCGTCAAGGAGTGCGTCCGACCGATGGAGGAGGTGCGCAAGCGGGTCGGGGACCGAATAGAGATCCTCCTGGATGGCCACGGCTTCTTCCAGCTTCCCGCCGCCCTGCGCATCGCCGAGGCCATGCGCGATCTCCAGCCACTCTGGTTGGAGGACATAATGCGGCTGGACAGCGTCGATACGCTGAAGGATTACCGGGACAAGGCGGGCGTGCCGATCGCGGTGAGCGAAATGCTGGTCTGCCGCGAGGACTATCGGCTGGTGCTGGAGCGAAACGCGGCGGACTACATCATGGTCGATCCGACCTGGGCGGGGGGGATCAGCGAGACGAGGCGCCTGGCCGAGATGGCGCAAGGCTACAACATCCCGGCGCTGATGCACGACTGCACCGGACCGCTGACCCTCTTTTCCGGAATCCACGTCGGCACGGCGGTCCCGAACGTGGTCTTCCAGGAGAGCGTGCGGGCACACATCCGGACGTTCTACGACATGCTCATTGAGCCGAATATCGCGATCGAGCAGGGTCACGCGGTGCCCCCCACGCTGCCGGGCATGGGCACGCGACTGCGGCCGGAGCTGTTCGCTCCGGAAGAATACGACAGCTATCGCATTTCGCGGATGGAGTAGTCTGTATGGGAACGAAAGAGAGCCACAGGATACCGCGTCTGATTCATCCGGAGATCGCCTTTTTCGCGATCGGAGAGCGAGACTTTGTCTCCGATGAAGGCTGGCGGGGATTGATCGATCTGCTTGCGCGGCACGGAATGTACAATCTGCTGACGGTGACGATGCGGGTGGAAGGGCACGCCATCACCGAACCGACGACCCATGCTCTATTCGAGCGACTGGTGGAATATGCGCGGCAGCAAGGATTGGAGGTGGCGCTGGACCTCGATCCGCGACTGGCCAGAGGTGAGTTCCGGCGGCGCTATCCGGACGAGCAGCAGCGGATAGTGTATTTGCAGCGCTGTCCGCTGCGAAACGGGAGTGCCGAGTTCGAGATCGAGCCGGAGCGGTGGAGCGATCACATGACCGGCAACGGCACCCCCTATCTGGTGGAGAAGGGGCAATTCGTGCGGGCGGAAGCGCGGAGGCTCGATGCGGAGGGGCGGGTGTTGCCCGAGTCGCGTCGGGATGTCGGCGACCTGGCGGAGGTATGCCAGGCGGATGCGGAAGGGGTGCGCGGCCGGGTTTCGGAAGTGCGGGAAGCGGACGAACTGCTCGTGCTGGCCGAGTTCGAGCTGTTCAGCCCGGATGCGTTCTCGCCGCATCTGCTGTCCTATCAGCGCGAATTGCTGGACGCCTATGCAGAGCTGCCGCTCGGGGGCGTGATCAAGGATGAGTGGGGTTTCCCACCGACGGTCAAGTCGATCGTAGAGCACCGAGCTTTCTGGTATTCCCGTTTTTACGAGGAGGCGTATCAAAGGGAATCGGGAGGGCGTTCGCTGCTGGACGATCTGCCGCTCATGGCGACTCCGGTGTGCGGTTGCGAAGAGGAGCGGGTGGCGGCAATCAATCGGTATATGATGCTAAATCTGCACCGTCAGGCCGAGGTCGAGGAGGATTACTATCGGGCGACGAAGGAATGCTTCGGTCCGGATTCCCTGATCACCAAGCATGCGACCTGGTATCCGCGCGTCAACGATATGGAGATCTTCAAGAACGGTCTCTCCTGGTGGGCCGCCCGACGGGACATCGCCCAGACCGACGAGATCACGCCGCTGTCCGCGGCGCTGGGGATGGCCAAAAAGTTCGGGTCCGGCAACTGGCTGAACGAGGGGTACGCGGATCGGCCCGAGCTGTATCGGCGCAACATCTGGCGCTACGCGGTGGCCGGCGGTCGGATGGTCTTTCACTCGCTGTATCCCACGGTGAACGGGCAGCCGAGAGACCCGGCGGACCCGCACCACTCCGAACACAGCCTGCTGCTGACCCGTGAGTTACTCCAAGCAGAATGTCGCGTTCGCCTGCTCAATCTGATCTCCACCGCGCCGCTGGACTGCCCCGTGGCCTTCCTCTTCGGCCACGAAGGGGTGATGAACTGGGCGGGTGCGGGTTATCTGGACTACGGCGAAGAGCTGTCTCTGGGGCTGTGGCGCAACGGCTACGCGGTCGATCTCTATCCGACCAGCGAGATTGTATCCGGAACCTTTGCCATCACCGACGACGGCCAGGTGCGAGTCGGCCGCCAGCGCTACGAGATGCTGGTGCTGCATCGACCGGATCTGTGCCCGCCGGAGGTGGCCGCGTTTTTCAGCTCGGGGTCGATCGAGAAGACATCGCTGGTAGTGGTCGGAGATTGGAAGCGGGATGATCGGGGATATGCGCTGGATGGACTCGGGCTTCTGCCGAACGGGTTCCGGCATCTGTCGCCGAGCCCCGGTGTGCTGACCGATCTGATCGTGGAACTGCAGAATAGAGGCGTTCGCAAACAGCCGCCTCTGGAAGAACCCTACATGTTGTTCAACAACGATCAAATCGGCATGCCCGCGCCGCGCGGCATCTCCAGGCTGGTGGACGGAACCGTCGTGCGCATCGCAGCCACGGAGATTTCGGACGGGGGCGATCCGATCGAGGAGACCGTGGAAGTAGACGGAGTCTCGTTCGAGGTCGCCGCCGAAGGGCTCTTCGCCGTCCGCGTGGATGATTCCGGAGGGGTGGCGGCGATGGCGACGGGAGGACTGCGCAAGCTCCGCGGCGGGGGAATCGATCTGGAACTGGCAGAGCCGCTGGATGTAGCGCTGTGGCAAGATGAGGATGGAAAATGGTGCGGTGTGATTCAGGGAACGGCGGATGTCGAAATCCCCGCCGCGCTGAAAAGACTGGCGCAAGATTGGCAGCGTCTATCCGTGCCGCCTCCGTATCCGCATCCGCAGTCCTGAACCGCGTGCATCTCCCTGGACGCGGCCATCGGATCCATCGACTGCGTGGATGTAGCCGTCACCGCCCGCAACCCTCCTCAGGACTGACGATTCAATAATCGGCCAATACGGGAAAATTCAGAGAGCCAACAGGACTTCCGAATCGACCCGGTTATTCTGTATTCAGTCCTTACTTGAGCATCAGAAGTTTCCGCGTTTCCACCTGCTGCCGTCCCACCCGCAGCCGATACAGATACACGCCGGACGCCAGAGCCCGCCCGCTCTCATCTCGACCATCCCAGCGCACCGCATACGTCCCGGCTTCTCGCTGCCCGTGTACCAGCGCCGCCACCCGCTGACCCGCCAGATTGAACACCGCCAGATCCACCTCCTCGCGGATCGGCAGCGCAAACCGAATCACCGTGCCACTGTTGAACGGATTCGGATAGTTCTGCTCCAGCGTCGACGTCAGCGGCAATCCCGCCACGTGCTCCTCCACCACGGCGGTCGATCCCGGCGACGGCTTCGCCGGCACCAGCCGCAGGTCGTCGATGTAGAAGCTGCCGGTGAAGTCTCCCGAGAAGTCGATGGCTTCGATCGGCTCTTTCAAATCGAACTGCCCGAAGGGGATCTCCACCACCTGCCACTTCGCAGCGGTCAGGTCGACCAAGCCCTCGCTCAGCAGATCCACTTCCTTTTCACGGACCCAGACGCTGAGTTCTTCTCCTGCCGAAGCGGAGAGATCTCCGGGATGGAAGGCAAAGCCCAGCGCTGCATACCCTGTCCAGTCGAACGGCGCTGCCGGCTGACAGCTCAGCCACCATTCGGAGCCGACGCGGACGGCCAGCGCTTCGCTTCCGGTGAAGACAGTCTCCCGTTCCTGCGGATCGATCTCGACCCGACTGGCGTCGCCCCAGGCCAGTATGAACAACTCACCGCCTCCCATGCGCTGTGATTCGAAGGCGATCCGGGCGCCGTCCGGAGACCACGCCGCCTGGGTATCAATGCTCGGATGTTCCGTCACTCTGACCACATCGCTTCCATCGACATCCATCATGTAGAGCTCATGATTGCCGCCGCGGTCCGACGTGAAGGCGATCCTCGTTCCGTCCGGAGACCAGGAGGGAATGACATCCCAGGCGTCGTGGTTGGTCAGATTGGTCTGATTTCCCCCGTCGGCATCCATCGCATAGATCTCCGCGTTGCCGTCCCGAAAGGAATGGAAGGCGATCTTCGTCCCGTCCGGAGACCAGGAGGCATAGCTATCTGTGGCGTCGTGGTTGGTCAGATTGGTCTGGTTGCCCCCGTCGGCGTCCATCGCATAGATCTCGTAGTTGTCGTCCCGATGGGAATGGAAGGTGATCTTCGTCCCATCCGGAGACCAGGATGGATAGCTGTCATAGCCGTCGGCCATCGTCAGGTTGATCGGGTTTTCTCCATCGGCATCCATTACGTGGATCTCATAGTCCTCATCCCGGTTGGACCGGAAGGCGATCTTCGTCCCGTCCGGAGACCAGGCGGACCATCTCTCGTCGCTCGGATCATTCGTCAGGTTGGTCGGATTGCTTCCATCGACGTCGATTACATAACTCTCCACGTCGTTGTCCCGATCGGTGTTGAAGATGAGTCGCGTTCCGTCCGGAGACCACGACGGCCCGCCGTCGTAGGCGGGATGATGAGTCACCCGGATCAGATCCTGGCCGTGCCACATCCAGTCTTCCTCCCCCGCACCGCCGAAGAGATCGACATCCTCATTCGGCAGCACCGTCAGCGTCTTCGACAGCTGGACCCAGTGATCCCCCAGAGAGGTCTGCTGTTCGATATCCACGCAAGCCGTGTGGAAACCCTGCAGCGCATCGATCTCCAGCGAACTTTCCAGCCGGTAGACTCCTTCTTCGTCCAGTTTCAGGGGAAGGTCGGCCGGTCCACCGAGTTCGCTCAGGTCGGCGGTGACCCGGGTGATGGTGGCACCCGGTTCGAAGAGTTCCGGTCGCACCACGGCTTCCATCACCAGTGTTGTCTTCCGGATCACCTCCTCGGGCAGATTGTGCTCCCAGTGCGTCGGCTTGACCACGTGGTAACCCTCCCTGCCCTCGAACACGCGGATCTTCTGATCGGCCGGCACATCCGTCAGCACGTCCACCTGCCCCGACGGCCAGCGGATCTCCAGGCGGTCCACCCGGGTCCGGTCGCCCAGACCGAAGTGCGCTACCCGCTCGTTCTCTACGCGCCCCCGCCCCCCCAGAATCTCCCGCATCTGCTGCAACTCACCCGACATGGCCAGCACGCGGCTGCCGATGCCATCGCGATTGCTCTCGATGCCCACCAGTTCCACCCGCAGCCAGTGGTTTTCGTTGCCGTTGTTGCGATAGAGAGCGGTTACTTCGAGCCAAAAGGTGGCATACACGAGATCGACGAAGCCGTCCTCATCGTAGTCGCCCACCCCTATATAACCCCCGATATTCCCGATACCGGACGAGGCCGTATGGTCCACGAAGCTGCCCGTACCGTCGTTCAGCATGAGGAGATTCTCGCTGCCCGACTCCTTCTGCGTTCTGCCGATGACCAGATCCAGATCCCCGTCGTTGTCGACATCCGCAAAGGCCGTACCATCCGTATTGGATCCCAATACGCCCACCCCCAGACCCAGAGCCTCCGTGACGTCGAGGAACTGACCTTCGCCCAGATTCAGCAGCATCAGCGAGCGGAAACCCAGATCCCACAAGCCGCCGGCCGCCTGGAAGATATCCAGATCCAGATCGTTGTCGATGTCGCCGACGGCGATGCTGAACGCCTCTCCCTCATCGCCGATCTCCCCGCTGGTGGCATCCTGGAAGCCGCCAGCGCCGTCGTTCAGGAACAGACGGTTCGAGGATTTCATTACCCCCGCGTAGAGGTCGGGCCATCCGTCGTCGTTGAAGTCGCCGGCCGACATCCCTCCACTGGATCCTCCCCGCTCGGGGTCGACGAGGATATCCAGTCCGGCAACGGCGGTCCGGTTCGCAAAGGTGCCATCGCCCTGGTTGCGCAACAGCCGGTTGGCGCGGAGTGTATAGGTTGCAGATGCATAGCGGCTGCTGACATAGAGATCCAGGTATCCGTCCCGGTCGTAGTCCAGCCAGACGGCATTTTCCGTTTGCAGGCTGTCGGTCAGGTCGCTTCCCGGATCTGCTCTGGTGAACATCCCCCGGTCGTTGCGCAGCAGCACATTGTGTGGCCATGCCACCAGAAACAGGTCCTCGTCCCCGTCGTTGTCGTAATCCCCGAAGATCGATCCCGCCCCTCCGTTTTTCAAATTGAGCTCGGCAGGCAGACGAGAGGTCTGGTCTTCCAGACCGCCATCCCCCGTGTTGTGGTAGAGGCCGATGCGTCTGGAGGAGAATGTATTCTCGGTGATGAACACGTCCTGGAAGCCGTCGTTGTCGAAGTCGACGAAGACCACATTGCGCGCCTCTTCCCCGACGAAGGCGCCCAGTTCAGTCTGTTCGGTCACGTCGGTGAAGAGGGTTTGCCCGGCCAATGGGACGGCCAGCAGCAGACTGACGAAGACAAAGGCACGGAAGCGGGTGATTGAGCGGCGGGATGCGAAGGCAGTCATGATCGTTCCCTCCTGAGGGGGTGAGGGACGAAAAGCAGGAAGAAGAGGGTAGGGACAACCGTCCTCAACTGGAATCCGATTGTATCCGTAAAATACGAAAATGCAATCTCCATTCCAAAGAAAAAAAACAGCGACAGGGAACCGGAGCAGGGGAACATCGCTCCACGCAAAAGAAAATCCCCGCTGGCTCCACTCCAGCGGGGATCGGTTGTCGCCAGCCCGTCCCATCCTAGCGCACCAGCACCAGCTTCCGCGTCTCCACCTGCTGCCGTCCCACCCGCAGCCGATACAGATACACGCCGGACGCCAGAGCCCGCCCGCTCTCATCTCGACCGTCCCAGCGCACCGCATATGTCCCGGCTTCTCGCTGTCCGTCCACCAGTCCCGTCACCCGCTGACCCGCCAGGTTGAACACCGCCAGGTCCACCTCCTCGCGGATCGGCAGCGCAAACCGAATCACCGTGCCACTGTTGAACGGATTCGGATAGTTCTGTTCCAGCGTCGACGTCAGCGGCAGTCCCGCCGCGTGTTCCTCCACCACGGCGGTCGATCCCGGTGATGGCTTGGCCGGCACCAGCCGCAGGTCGTCGATGTAGAAGCTGCCGGTGAAATCCCCCGAGAAGTCGATACAGGCGATCGGTTTCTTCAGTTCGAATTGCTCGAAGGGAATCTCCACCACCTGCCATTCCTTCACGGTCAGATCGATCCATCCCTTTTCCAGCAGATCCACTCCCTGTTCTCCAATCTGCTCCACTCCCTGTTCTCCAATCCACACGCTGAGCTCTTCCCCTGCCGAAGCGGCCAGATCCCCGGGATGGAAGGCAAAGCGCAGCACGCCGTATCCCGTCCAGTCGAATGCCTCTGCCGGCTGGCAGCTCAGCCACCAGTCGGATCCCGCACGCACGGCCAGCGCTTCGCTTCCGGTGAAGACGGTCTCCCGCTGTTCCGGATCGATCTCCACCCGGCTCGCGTCGCCCAGAGTCAGTATGTACACGTCCCAACTCCCCGCGCGGTCGGAAACAAAGGCGACCCTGCTGCCGTCTGGAGACCACGCGGCGTTCTCATCCACCCCCGGGTGGTGGATTATCTCGACAGGGTCACCTCCGTCGGCGTCTATCACGTAGATCTCCAGGTTGCCGCTGCGATCCGACTCGAAGACGATTTGTGACCCATCCGGAGACCAGGCAGAGGGGGAAGCGGTGAAACCGTGGGTCAGTTTGGTCGCATTCCCGGTTTCCAGGTCCAGCACATATACGTCGGTATCCCCTCCCCGATAGGATTGGAAGGTGAGTCGCGTTCCGTCCGGCGACCAGGAAGGAACCCTGTCTGTGGCGTCGTGGTTCGTCAGTCTGACCGGGTTGCCCCCGTCGGCATCCATCACATAGATCTCGTAGTTGCCATCCCGGACGGTTTGGAACGCGATTTTCGTCCCATCCGGAGACCACGCAGGACGGATATCAGACTCGGTAGATTTTGTCAGATTGACCGGATTGTCGCCGTCGACATCCATCACGTAGATCTCCCAATCTTTCTCTCGATCGGAATAAAAGACGATCTTCGCCCCGTCCGGAGACCAGTCAGGTCGCCTGTCATGGGCCGGATTTTGGGTCAGGTTGACTGGATTGCCGCCGTCGGCATCCATCACGTAGATCTCCCAATTGTCATCCCGGGAAGTTTCAAAGGTGAGTCGCGTCCCATCCGGAGACCACGCAACCGCGACCTCGTGTCCCGGACGATCGGTCAGCCGCATCAGATCCTGGCCGTACCACGTCCAATCCTCTTCTCCTGCACTACCAAAAAGAACGAGTTCTTCATCCTGCATCACCGTCAGCCTCTTCGACAGCTGGACCCATTGATCTCCCAGAGAGGTCTGCTGTTCGATGTTCACGTAAGCCGTGTGGAAACCTTTCAGCGCATCGATCTCCAGCAAAGTGTCCAGCCGGTAGACGCCCTCTCCATCCAACCTCAGGGGAAGGTCGGCCGGTCCACCGAGTTCGCTCAAGTCGGCCGTGACCTGGGTGACGCTGGCATCCGGGTCGAACAGCGCCGGCCATACGGCTATCGCTATGTCGCGCTGGGTCTTCCGGGTCACCTCATCCGGCAGATTGTACTCCCAGCGCGTCGGCCGCACCGCGTGGTATCCTTCCCTGCCTTCGAACACCCGGATCTTCTGATCGGCCGGGATATCCGTCAGCACGTCCACCTGTCCCGACGGCCACCGGATCTCCAGGCGGTCCACCCGGGTGCGTGCCCCCAGACCGAAGTGCGCTATCCGTTCGTTCTCCACGCGCCCCCGCCCCCCCAGAATCTCCCGCATCTGCTGTAGCGCTCCCGACGTGGCCAGCACGCGGCTGCCGATGCCATCGCGATTGCTCTCGATGCCGACCAGTTCCACCCGCAGCCAGTGGTTTTCGTTGCCGTTGTTGCGGTAGAGTGCAGTTACTTCGGGCGTAAAGGTGGCATACACGAGATCGAGGAAGCCGTCCTCGTCGTAGTCGCCCACTCCTATATAACCCCCGATATTCCCGATGCCCGACGCGGCCGTATGGTCCACGAACATACCCGTGCCGTCGTTCAGCATGAGGAGATTTTCGCTGCCCGACTCCTTCTGCGTTCTGCCGATGATCAGATCCAGATCGCCGTCGTTGTCGACATCCGCGAAGGCCGTACCATCCGTATTGGATCCCAATACGCCCACCCCCAGACCCAGAGCCTCCGTAACGTCTATGAACTGACCTTCACCAAGATTCAACAGCATCAGCGAACGGAAACCCTCTTCCCACGATCCACCGGCCGCCTGGAAGATATCCAGATCCAGATCGTTGTCGATGTCACCAACGGCGATGCTGAACGCCTCCCCCTCATCGCCGATCTCCCCGGTGGTGGCATCTTCGAATCCTCCCTGGCCGTCGTTCAGAAACAGGCGGTTCGGTTGGCCGAAATTTCCCAGGTAGAGGTCGGGCCAGTCGTCGTCGTTGAAGTCACCGGCCGACGTTCCTCCACTGGATCCCCCCCGCTCGGGGTCGACGAGGATATCCAGCCCGGCAGCAGCGGTCCCGTCCGCAAAGGTGCCATCGCCCTGGTTGCGAAAGAGCCGGTTGGCGCGGGGGGCATAGGTTTCAGATGCATAGTGGCTGCTGGCATAGAGATCCAGGTACCCGTCCCGGTCGTAGTCCAGCCAGATGGCGTTTTCCGTTCTCAGACTGTCGGTCAGGTCGCTTCCCGGATCTATCCTGGTGAATATACCCCGGTCGTTGCGCAGCAGCACACTGTGCGGCCATGTCACCAGAAACAGATCCTCGTCCCCGTCGTTGTCGTAATCTCCGAAGATCGATCCCGACCCTCCGCTTTTCAGATTGAGTTCAGTCGGTAGGCGAAATGTCTGGTCGACCAGACCGCCATCCCCCGTATTGTGGTAGAGGCCGATGCGTCTGGAGGAGAATGTATTCTCGGTGATGAACACGTCCTGGAAGCCGTCGTTGTCGAAGTCGACAATGACCACATTGCGCGCCTCTTCCCCGATGAAGGCATCCAAGTCAGTCTGTTCGGTCACGTCGGTGAAGAGGATTTGCCCGGCCACCGGGACGGCCAGCAGCAGACTGACGGAGACAAGGGCACGGCACAGGGTGATCAAGCGGCGGGATGCGGGAGCAGCCATGATCGTTCCCTCCTGAGGGAGTGAGGGACGAAAAGCAGGAAGAAGAGGGTAGGGACAACCGTCCTCAACTGGAATCCGGTTGTATCCGTAAAATACAAAAATGCAATCGCCGTTCCAAAAGAAAAAACAGCGGCAGGGAACCGAAACAGAGGAACATCGCTCCACGCAAAAGAAAATCCCCGCTGGCTCCACTCCAGCGGGGATCGGTTGTCGCCAGTCCGTCCCATCCTAGCGCACCAGCACCAGCTTCCGCGTCTCCACCTGCTGCCGTCCCACCCGCAGCCGATACAGATACACGCCGGACGCCAGAGCCCGCCCGCTCTCATCTCGACCATCCCAGCGCACCGCATATGTCCCGGCTTCTCGCTGTCCGTCCACCAGCGCCGCCACCCGCTGACCCGCCAGATTGAACACCGCCAGATCCACCTCCTCGCGGATCGGCAGCGCAAACCGAATCACCGTGCCACTGTTGAACGGATTCGGATAGTTCTGCTCCAGCGTCGACGTCAGCGGCAATCCCGCCACGTGCTCCTCCACCACGGCGGTCGATCCCGGCGACGGCTTCGCCGGCACCAGCCGCAGGTCGTCGATGTAGAAGCTGCCGGTGAAGTCTCCCGAGAAGTCGATGGCTTCGATCGGCTCTTTCAAATCGAACTGCCCGAAGGGGATCTCCACCACCTGCCACTTCGCAGCGGTCAGGTCGACCAAGCCCTCGCTCAGCAGATCCACTTCCTTTTCACGGACCCAGACGCTGAGTTCTTCTCCTGCCGAAGCGGAGAGATCTCCGGGATGGAAGGCAAAGCCCAGCGCTGCATACCCTGTCCAGTCGAACGGCGCTGCCGGCTGACAGCTCAGCCACCATTCGGAGCCGACGCGGACGGCCAGCGCTTCGCTTCCGGTGAAGACAGTCTCCCGTTCCTGCGGATCGATCTCGACCCGACTGGCGTCGCCCCAGGCCAGTATGAACAACTCACCGCCTCCCATGCGCTGTGATTCGAAGGCGATCCGGGCGCCGTCCGGAGACCACGCCGCCTGGGTATCAATGCTCGGATGTTCCGTCACTCTGACCACATCGCTTCCATCGACATCCATCATGTAGAGCTCATGATTGCCGCCGCGGTCCGACGTGAAGGCGATCCTCGTTCCGTCCGGAGACCAGGAGGGAATGACATCCCAGGCGTCGTGGTTGGTCAGATTGGTCTGATTTCCCCCGTCGGCATCCATCGCATAGATCTCCGCGTTGCCGTCCCGAAAGGAATGGAAGGCGATCTTCGTCCCGTCCGGAGACCAGGAGGCATAGCTATCTGTGGCGTCGTGGTTGGTCAGATTGGTCTGGTTGCCCCCGTCGGCGTCCATCGCATAGATCTCGTAGTTGTCGTCCCGATGGGAATGGAAGGTGATCTTCGTCCCATCCGGAGACCAGGATGGATAGCTGTCATAGCCGTCGGCCATCGTCAGGTTGATCGGGTTTTCTCCATCGGCATCCATTACGTGGATCTCATAGTCCTCATCCCGGTTGGACCGGAAGGCGATCTTCGTCCCGTCCGGAGACCAGGCGGACCATCTCTCGTCGCTCGGATCATTCGTCAGGTTGGTCGGATTGCTTCCATCGACGTCGATTACATAACTCTCCACGTCGTTGTCCCGATCGGTGTTGAAGATGAGTCGCGTTCCGTCCGGAGACCACGACGGCCCGCCGTCGTAGGCGGGATGATGAGTCACCCGGATCAGATCCTGGCCGTGCCACATCCAGTCTTCCTCCCCCGCACCGCCGAAGAGATCGACATCCTCATTCGGCAGCACCGTCAGCGTCTTCGACAGCTGGACCCAGTGATCCCCCAGAGAGGTCTGCTGTTCGATATCCACGCAAGCCGTGTGGAAACCCTGCAGCGCATCGATCTCCAGCGAACTTTCCAGCCGGTAGACTCCTTCTTCGTCCAGTTTCAGGGGAAGGTCGGCCGGTCCACCGAGTTCGCTCAGGTCGGCGGTGACCCGGGTGATGGTGGCACCCGGTTCGAAGAGTTCCGGTCGCACCACGGCTTCCATCACCAGTGTTGTCTTCCGGATCACCTCCTCGGGCAGATTGTGCTCCCAGTGCGTCGGCTTGACCACGTGGTAACCCTCCCTGCCCTCGAACACGCGGATCTTCTGATCGGCCGGCACATCCGTCAGCACGTCCACCTGCCCCGACGGCCAGCGGATCTCCAGGCGGTCCACCCGGGTCCGGTCGCCCAGACCGAAGTGCGCTACCCGCTCGTTCTCTACGCGCCCCCGCCCCCCCAGAATCTCCCGCATCTGCTGCAACTCACCCGACATGGCCAGCACGCGGCTGCCGATGCCATCGCGATTGCTCTCGATGCCCACCAGTTCCACCCGCAGCCAGTGGTTTTCGTTGCCGTTGTTGCGATAGAGAGCGGTTACTTCGAGCCAAAAGGTGGCATACACGAGATCGACGAAGCCGTCCTCATCGTAGTCGCCCACCCCTATATAACCCCCGATATTCCCGATACCGGACGAGGCCGTATGGTCCACGAAGCTGCCCGTACCGTCGTTCAGCATGAGGAGATTCTCGCTGCCCGACTCCTTCTGCGTTCTGCCGATGACCAGATCCAGATCCCCGTCGTTGTCGACATCCGCAAAGGCCGTACCATCCGTATTGGATCCCAATACGCCCACCCCCAGACCCAGAGCCTCCGTGACGTCGAGGAACTGACCTTCGCCCAGATTCAGCAGCATCAGCGAGCGGAAACCCAGATCCCACAAGCCGCCGGCCGCCTGGAAGATATCCAGATCCAGATCGTTGTCGATGTCGCCGACGGCGATGCTGAACGCCTCTCCCTCATCGCCGATCTCCCCGCTGGTGGCATCCTGGAAGCCGCCAGCGCCGTCGTTCAGGAACAGACGGTTCGAGGATTTCATTACCCCCGCGTAGAGGTCGGGCCATCCGTCGTCGTTGAAGTCGCCGGCCGACATCCCTCCACTGGATCCTCCCCGCTCGGGGTCGACGAGGATATCCAGTCCGGCAACGGCGGTCCGGTTCGCAAAGGTGCCATCGCCCTGGTTGCGCAACAGCCGGTTGGCGCGGAGTGTATAGGTTGCAGATGCATAGCGGCTGCTGACATAGAGATCCAGGTATCCGTCCCGGTCGTAGTCCAGCCAGACGGCATTTTCCGTTTGCAGGCTGTCGGTCAGGTCGCTTCCCGGATCTGCTCTGGTGAACATCCCCCGGTCGTTGCGCAGCAGCACATTGTGTGGCCATGCCACCAGAAACAGGTCCTCGTCCCCGTCGTTGTCGTAATCCCCGAAGATCGATCCCGCCCCTCCGTTTTTCAAATTGAGCTCGGCAGGCAGACGAGAGGTCTGGTCTTCCAGACCGCCATCCCCCGTGTTGTGGTAGAGGCCGATGCGTCTGGAGGAGAATGTATTCTCGGTGATGAACACGTCCTGGAAGCCGTCGTTGTCGAAGTCGACGAAGACCACATTGCGCGCCTCTTCCCCGACGAAGGCGCCCAGTTCAGTCTGTTCGGTCACGTCGGTGAAGAGGGTTTGCCCGGCCAATGGGACGGCCAGCAGCAGACTGACGAAGACAAAGGCACGGAAGCGGGTGATTGAGCGGCGGGATGCGAAGGCAGTCATGATCGTTCCCTCCTGAGGGGGTGAGGGACGAAAAGCAGGAAGAAGAGGGTAGGGACAACCGTCCTCAACTGGAATCCGATTGTATCCGTAAAATACGAAAATGCAATCTCCATTCCAAAGAAAAAAAACAGCGACAGGGAACCGGAGCAGGGGAACATCGCTCCACGCAAAAGAAAATCCCCGCTGGCTCCACTCCAGCGGGGATCGGTTGTCGCCAGCCCGTCCCATCCTAGCGCACCAGCACCAGCTTCCGCGTCTCCACCTGCTGCCGTCCCACCCGCAGCCGATACAGATACACGCCGGACGCCAGAGCCCGCCCGCTCTCATCTCGACCGTCCCAGCGCACCGCATATGTCCCGGCTTCTCGCTGTCCGTCCACCAGTCCCGTCACCCGCTGACCCGCCAGGTTGAACACCGCCAGGTCCACCTCCTCGCGGATCGGCAGCGCAAACCGAATCACCGTGCCACTGTTGAACGGATTCGGATAGTTCTGTTCCAGCGTCGACGTCAGCGGCAGTCCCGCCGCGTGTTCCTCCACCACGGCGGTCGATCCCGGTGATGGCTTGGCCGGCACCAGCCGCAGGTCGTCGATGTAGAAGCTGCCGGTGAAATCCCCCGAGAAGTCGATACAGGCGATCGGTTTCTTCAGTTCGAATTGCTCGAAGGGAATCTCCACCACCTGCCATTCCTTCACGGTCAGATCGATCCATCCCTTTTCCAGCAGATCCACTCCCTGTTCTCCAATCTGCTCCACTCCCTGTTCTCCAATCCACACACTGAGCTCTTCCCCTGCCGAAGCGGCCAGATCCCCGGGATGGAAGGCGAAGCGCAGCACGCCGTATCCCGTCCAGTCGAATGCCTCCGCCGGCTGGCAGCTCAGCCACCAGTCGGCACCCGCACGCACGGCCAGTGCTTCACTCCCGGTAAAGACGGTCTCCCGCTGTTCCGGATCGATCTCGACCCGGCTCGCATCGCCAAAAGTCAGTATGTACAGATCCCAATTCCCCGTGCGGTTGGAAACAAAGGCGATCCGGTCGCCGGCCGGTGACCACGCGGGGTTCACATCCTGCATCGGGTGATGGACCAGAGGAATCGGATCCCCTCCGTCGGCATCTATCACGAAGATCTCGTAGTTGCCGCTGAGATCCGACTCGAAGACGATCTGGCTGCCGTCCGGTGACCACGCAGAGGGAGGAGCGGCATAGCCGTACGCCAACTTGGTCGCATCCCCGGTTTCCAGGTCGAGCACATACACGTCTCCATCCCCTTCCCGATAGGACTGGAAGGTGAGTCGTTTGCCGTCCGGCGACCAGGAGGGCACCCTGTCCGTGGCTTCGTGGTTCGTCAGATTGGTCGGGTTGCCCCCGTCCGCATCCATCGCATAGATCTCGTAGTTGCCATCCCGCTTGGTGAAGAACGCGATCTTCGTCCCATCCGGTGACCACGAAGGACGGCCATCATACCCGTCGGACATTGTCAGATTGGTCGGATTGCCGCCGTCGGCATCCATCACGTAAACCTCCCAATCTTCCTCTCGATCGGAATAAAAGGCGATCTTCGTCCCGTCGGGAGACCAGTCGGGTCGGCTGTCATAGGCCGGATTCCGGGTCAGGTTGATCTGATTGCCGCCGTCGATATCCGTCACATAGATTTCCCAGTTGCCATCCCGGTGCGCCTCGAAGGTAAGTCGCGTGCCGTCCGGTGACCACGAAACCGCGTATTCCATTCCCGGGTGATCGGGAGGATCGGCCAGCCGCGTCAGATCCTGGCCTTGCCATGTCCAGCCCTCCTCCCCCGCGTGACCGAAAAGAGAGGCACCCTCATCCGACAGCACCGTCAGCGTCTTGGACAGCTGGATCCAGTGATCCCCCAGGGACGTGCGCTGGTCGATGTCGACGAAGACCGTGTAGGTCCCCCCCAGCACGTCGATCTCCAGCGAAGTCTCCAGCCCGTAGACTCCCTCCTCATCCAGATTCAGAGGAAGGTCGGTCGGCCCTCCGAGTTCGCTCAGGTCGGCGGTTACCCGATTGGTGGTGGCACCCGGTTCGAAGGGTTCTGGTCGCACTGCGGCTTCCATCACCAGTGTTGTCTTCCGGGTCACCTCATCCGGCAGGTTGTGCTCCCAGAGCGTCGGCCGCACCGCGTGGTATCCCTCTCTGCTCTCGAACACCCGGATCTTTTGATCAGCGGGAATATCCGTCAGCACATCCACCTGTCCCGACGGCCAGCGGATCTCCAGGCGGTCCACCTGGGTACGGTCGCCCAGCCCGAAGTGCGCCACCCGCTCATCCTCCTGGCGTCCCACGCCCCCCAGGATTTCCCGTATCTGCGTCAATTCGCCCGACGTGGCCAGCAGACGACTGCCGATGCCGCTGCGATTGCTCTCGACGCCCACCAGTTCCACCCGCAGCCAGTGATTCTCATTGCCGTTGTTGTTGTAGAGGATAGTCACTTCGCGCTCGAGGGATGCATACAGGAGATCGACGAAGCCATCCTCGTCGTAGTCGCCCACGGCCGTATACGCCCCGTAATCCTCTATGCCCGACACGGCCGTATGGTCGACGAAGGTACCCGTGCCGTCGTTCAGAAAGAATAAAGGCTCCCAACCCGATTCCTTTATCGTGAGCCCAATGATCAGATCCAGATCGCCGTCGTTGTCGACATCTGCAAAGGCCGTACCATCCGCACTGGATCCCAATACGCCCACGCCCAATCCCACGGCTTCGGTGACATCCAGGAACTGGCCTTCGCCCAGATTGAGCAGCATCAGCGAGCGAAACCCCATTTCATTCGACCCTCCGGCCGCCTGGAAGATGTCCAGATCGCCGTCGTTGTCGATGTCGCCGATGGAGACGGTGAACGCCTCTCCTTCATCGGCGATCTCCCCGGTGGTGGCATCCTCGAATCCTCCCTGGCCGTCGTTCAGAAACAGATGGTTCGCTTGGCCAGACACCCCTACGTAGAGGTCGGGCCATCCATCGTCGTTGAAATCGCCGGCCGCCATCCCCCCCCAACTTCCTCCTCTGGGATGGACGAGCACGTCCAGCCCGGCGACGGCGGTCCGATCCGCAAAGGTCCCATCCCCCTGGTTGCGAAAGAGCCGGTTGGCGCGGGGAGCATAGGTTTCATCTGAAAAATGGCTGCTGACATAGAGATCCAGGTGCCCGTCCCGGTCGTAGTCCATCCAGATGGCGTTTTCTGTTTGCAGGCTGTCAGCCAGATCGCTTCCCGGGTCTACCTGGGTGAACAGACCCCGGTCGTTGCGCAGCAGCACGTTGTGCGGCCACGCCACCAAAAACAGATCCTCGTCGCCGTCGTTGTCGTAATCCCCGAAGACCGATCCCGCCCCTCCGCTTTTCAAATTGAACTCGGCAGGCAGGCGAAAGGTCTGGTCGACCAGGCGGCCATCTCCCGTATTGTGGTAGAGGGCGATGCGCCTGGGGGAGAATTCATTCTCGGTGATGAACACATCCTGCAAGCCGTCGTTGTCGAAGTCGACGAAGACCACATTGCGCGCCTCTTCCCCGCTAAAGGCGTCCAACCCCACCTGTTCAGTCAGGTCGGTGAAGAGGGTTTGCCCGGCCACCGGAACGGCCAGCAGCAGACTGACGGAGACAAGGGCATAGAAGCGGATGATCGAGCGGCGGGATGCGAAGGCAGTCATGATCGTTCCCTCCTGAGGGGGTGAGGGACGAAGAGCAGGAAGAAGAGGGCAGGGACAACCGTCCTCCAATGGAAATCGGTTATATTCGTATAATACGAAAATGCAATCTCCATTCCAAAGAAAAAACAGCGACGGTAAACCGACCGTGATCGGAGTCGGATCGGGTCCTGCGCCGCTCTATGCGAATGTATCCATTTGCCAAAAGGGAAATGCGGTCAAACAGCTCGCGGACTTGGACGGAGACGGTGATCGCGATATCTTTACCTGCAAAATGGGAGTCGCTCAGGCCCTGCGAACAGGGCCGATCGAAAAGTTCTTTCAGCAGGGGAGAACACTGGAGTGCTCGCATGCGGGCCAACCTGAACAGAGAGGGGATCACCACCCGGTCGTTCGTCGCCGGCGTCACGGCCAGCCTGGTCGTGGGGGCGGGAGTCGCCTATGCCGACAACGTCATCCGCGGCAGCTACCTGGCCATCGACTTCGGCTCACCCGTAGCCGTGTTTCTGCTTTTCGTGCTGGCGGCCCTGCTCAATCCCCTGCTCGGGCTCCTCCAGCGCTCGTGGCATCTGTCGGCTTCCGAGGTGGCCCTCGTCTATATCATGGCCCTGGTGGCGGCGTCCGTGCCTTCCATGGGCCTCACCGGGTTCTTCCTGCCATATCTGAGCGGCGCCCAGTACTACGCTACGCCGGAGAACGGATGGACGTCGCTGTTCATTCACTACGTGCCCGACTGGATGGTGCCGCTGGAGCCAGGAGCGATCAAGGACTTCTACGAGGGGACTCCCAGGGGCACGGGTGGTGTGGCCTGGGCGGCCTGGTTGCCGGCTCTGCTGGCGTGGGTGCCCTTTCTGGTGGCGCTCTACCTGGTCATGATCGCGCTGATGGTCATCCTGCGGAAGCAGTGGATGGACCACGAGCGCCTCAGCTACCCCCTCATGCAACCCTCCCTGGCCATGATCGAGACCGAGAGCGGCCGCCGCGCGCCCGCGCTGTTCCGCACATGGCTCTTCTGGATCGGCATGGCCATCCCCTTCACAGTCGGGGCCATCAATGCCCTGCACGCGTATCATTCCTTCATCCCGCGCATCGAACTGCAGACGAGTCTGCCGATCTTCCGAGGCATGGCGTCGCTGCGTCCGACCCTGAGCTTTGCCACCCTCGGACTCAGCTACTTCCTCAGCCGCGACGTGGCTCTGGGGATTTGGGTCTTCAATCTGTTGGCCAAGGTGCAGGAGGGTGCCTTCGGGGTGCTCGGCATCAGGAGCACGGAGACCATGGAGTGGGTGACGGTGCCGATTCTCGCCCACCAGAGCATCGGGGCCATGACCATGTTCGTGCTCTTTGGCCTGTGGATGGGACGGGGCCACCTGCGAGCCGTCGCCCGCAAGGCCTTCCGCGGCGATGATTCAATCGACGATTCCGGGGAGATGCTTTCCTATCGGACCGCCGTGTTCTCCGTGATCGGAGGAACGGCGCTGATGTGGTGGTGGTTGTGGAAGACCGGTCTCCCCGTGTGGATGGCCGGGGTGGTGCTGTTCATGGCCTTCGTCATCTTCGTGGGGCTCACGCGCATGGTGACGGAAGGGGGATTCTTCATCACCCGGGCCCCCATCAACCCGGGGAACTTCGCCGTCTCTGGATTCGGGGTGGAGAACATAGGCGCTCAGGGAGTGACGGCGCTGGGGTATACCTTTGTGTGGGCGGGGGAGATGCGCATCTTCGTCATGGCCGCAGTGGCCAACGCCCTCAAGATTGCCGAGGGAATTCGGGGCAATCGCAGGCTGCTACTGTGGGCGATCCTGACGGCCCTGCTCATCAGTGCGGTGTCTTCCGTCTGGGTGGAGCTGTCCCTGGGCTACAAATACGGAGGCATCAACCTGAGCCCCTTCTATACGGGACTCGTGCACTATCCGTTCAATTTCATTGCCCGCAATCTCAACAACGCCACCCCGGTGAATTGGAACGGCTGGCTGTGGACGGCCTATGGCGGAGCGCTGATGGCGGTCCTGATGGTGGCCAAACAGCGGCTGGTGTGGTGGCCCATCCACCCCATGTCTTTGCCGGTCAGCTCCATGTGGATGACGGACACCATCATGCTGAGTGTATTCATGTCGTGGCTGATCAAGGGAGCCATTCTGCACTACGGCGGACCGGCGATGTACCGACGAGGCAAGCCGCTGTTCATCGGCTTGGTGGTCGGCCAGTTCGGCTCGATGGGTTTCTGGGTCATCGTCGACTACCTCACCGGCATGAGCGATAACCTGGTGTTTTTCCTGTAGAGGCGTCGCGCTCCCGGGGCAGACGAATTCGTCCCCGCGCACGATGATTCGCTGATCGTCGGCGTGCCGCTCGATTGGGCGGATGGCGACCGCATCAGTCGCAGGCTCCAGTTCGCCCCGCTCGATGCACAGCATAAAATGAGCGCCCAGAACCTCACCAGGTTCGAGGGAAGTCAGGTCCTGGGCGATTCGGTCGTCGTCACTCCTGTTTTGCCAGCCAGCGCACGACATTGTGGAACACTTCCCGCTCGGTACCCTCCAGAGGACGTGCGTATCCGTAGTAACAGCCGGAGAAGACGACGCGACCTTTGCCCACCTTGCCGGCAACATACACCGGATCCCCAAAAGTATTGCGCACGATGACCTGACCCTTTGGCCCCGGGACAAAGATCATGTGGTCGTAGAACTCGGTGGAAAACTGGGTGTTCACGGGGATCTTCCCCAGCCCCGGATGAACCATGTCGGTCAGCAGATCGGTGTTGATGACGTGGCGCTCCGCCTCGACGTTGTGCTCGGGGTAGCCGCGCACCGCCACTTCCTCGAACGGATTGGGCATGAACCAGCCGGTGTCGTGGCCAATGAGCAGGCCGCCGCCGTTTTCGACGTAGCTGCGCAAGGCGCGGATGAATGGGTGATCGGGATCCAATTCCTCGTTGAAGTTCTGCAGCAATACCACATCGGCTCCCTGGAGATAGCTCAGGTTGTTGCCGGCGATCTCGTGGATCTCGAACAGGTCGAGGGCGGCGATCGTGGCGGTCTGATGCGGCCGATTGTCGTGGATGATGAGCTGAGGGCGATCGGTCTCGGTTTGCAACTCGGTGAGGCCGGAGGTATCGGGCGTCTGCCGGGGTTCGCGCCAGAAGTCCCATTCTCCGGCCTGGATCGCCCGATTGGCTTTGGTGAACCAGTCGAAGTAGTCGCGGTGCGTGCCCTCGTAACTCGGCCCCTCGTAGAAGATCCAGTATCCGTCGGTGATTGCAGAACTCATGACGGCGTTGCGCCCCGAGAATTCCGGGTCGGCACCCCTGACGACCGGATCGAGGCCGCCGGCATACATGTACGGGCCGCCCGGTTGATCCTTTGCCCACGCCATATTCTTGGTCAGTTTGTCGTGATTGATCTGCAGCGCCTGCTCGTGCGTCGCCCACATGCCCGGACGGCCGTAGATGCTGGCATCTGCCAGGATCAGAGGAGCCTTTTCGGTTGCCCATTCGGGATAGGCGGCCGCGGTCATAAAGAGGGTGCCGGGTGCCGGGTAGATGCAGAATTGGAATTCGGGAGCGTGTTCGTCGACCGCCTGGCGCAGGGTGCGGCAGCGCTCCCGCCAGTGCTCGATCTGAAATTGGGAGAACGCCTCGTGAACTCCCTGTTCTTCGAGCCAGACTTTGCGCTCGGAGGGGGGCAACTCCGGCAGGGTCAGGCCCCGGGTACGGGCGAATTCTTCCATGATCAGGAGGTCGTAGGACAGGTCGTACAGATTCCCGCCCTTGATGCCCGGAGCGTAGTTCTCGTAGTCGAGAAAGACGCCGATCAACGTGCTGTCCGCAGCCGCCATCCTTGCGTACTCGACGATGTATTTGGTGGTCCAGTCCCAGAATTCATCCGAGTTCGGACTCCACAGAGGCTGCTCAGATCCGGAGGCCCAGACCACGCGTTTGCCGTCCGCGGCCTCTCCTTCGGGAGCGCCGAGGGTGCCGCGCATCCAGGGGATATGGAAGATGTCGTGCTGGCGACACCACTGATTGACGCGCAGCACCTCGTCCAGATCGGCGTGGCCGATGCGGGGCGACCAGACGTTGAAACCGGCTTTGGCCGCCTCTTCGATCATCCACTCCTCGGTGTGCCAGTCGGCTTCCGGTTGCATCACCTTGTCCACGAGGATGGTCATCTTGACGCTGCGACCCAGCGCCGAACGGGGAGCGCGCTCGGCGACGCAGGCAGTGACGAATAACGCGCCGAGAATGACGGCGATGATAAAATTCATAGAAATTTTCATATTCTCTCTCCAGTGTATTGTTTTGTCAACAAAAAACGTTGACAAATTGCAATCAAAATCTACCAGTAAATTAATATTGTTACGCGATTTCCGAAGACCAGAAATTTTGTTGAGAGACCAGTATGCGATGGGAACTGGAAATTCCGTTCTGTCGAAACTCCGGCAGGACGCACGGAATCGCCATTTTTTTGATCGAGGCATTTTATACGAAATTGATTTTCGAACTTCCTTGAATCTATTGTTCGGCGATTCTTCTTCGGAAACCCCGATAACACCCGGACATCAGTTCAGGAGTCTGGTATCAGTCATACTTCGGTTCGATGTTTCCCCCCGTGCCCATCCAGTGAAATCCACCGGGAACGCGGATATCCGCTATCTCGCGAAGCGCACCGGTATCGTCCAGTTCGAACTCCTGCCCCCCGATCCCATCCGCTCTCAGCACCAGGCCGCGGGTACCGCCCGCAGGAGTGGTCGACAGGAGCAGCGCCTGTCCTTCGACTCCGACGCCCTCCGCCTTAATCTCTCCCCCGGGAGAAGCGAGGTAGGTCACCCGCGTTCCGTCCGAGAGATCGACGCTGAATCCGACGATACCGTCATCGATAAAATTCCGACATCTGAGAATCCGGTCGGACTCCGCCGGCGATGGTGCGATCAGGGTAACCATCAGCTGTTCCCCTGCACCGCTCCACTCCGCCAGCAAATCGACCGCCGGCGTATAGCGCTGCTGCTCCTCGTCCCAGTCGATCGCTCGCCAACCGAGGGCGGTCGTTTCGCTCTTTTCCCCGAAATGCTTGCCGAAAGTCAATCCCGATGTCGAGAAGAAGCGGAGCTCGACGTTGGCTCCGGAACTGCTGTGCGTGACTGCGATGTTTTCAGCAGGATCGACGCTCACCTCTCCCTCGGCGAATTCGGGACCGAAGCACCACGACTGTGCGTAGTCGTGTTGGGCAGTGCTGGTGATTCTATCGGTGACAATCCAGATGCCGGCCTGTCGCAAGAACAGGATCTGGCGCACGTGGCGGACGTCGTCGATCTGTGGCTCTTGCGTTTCGCCAGTGCGGAAGTTCCAGCCTCCGTACGGGCTGTCGAAGATGCCTTCGGCGACGTCGAAGTGGGACGAAGAGTGCCATCGAGTGGGGATCGGTCGGTCGTATTGCAGTTCTGATCCGGCGTCGTTCAGCAGCTGTGAATAGCCGTCCACCGACACGGAGGATTGGGAGACCGTGCTGTAGAAATAGCGACTGAAGACGCCGCGCTCGGAATATGCATCATCCCCCGAATTGACCAGCAAATAGCGGCCGTAGGCGGCTATGGCCAGGCCGTTCCCTCCCTCGCGCATATGGCCGGGGGCGGGACGACTCGTCTTCATGAAGGCGTACAGGCCGTTGGCTGTCCAGCCGTCGCGCATGGCAACCCAGCCACCGTATGGAAAGTAGATGGATGTGAAGGCAGGTGCAGGCGCTGTACCATCCCCCAGGAGGTGATTGTGGATGCTCTCGCGCAGCGGCGTCAGCGTACCCTTCTCCTGCGCATAGGCCGCCGCCGCCGCATCGTGAGAGTAGTTCCAGGTATTGTCACAGCCGGTAGCGGGCCGTCGACCATCCGGCATGACGATTGAATCCAGAAAGCGCTCCCGATAGTCGCGAATCTCCTGGAAACGGGCCAGCCATGGGAACTCGCGTCCCTTTAGCGGCGGGTTGGCGCGAGCCAGCTGCAGGATCGAATCGAGGGCGTGGATCAGTCCGGGATTGTAGTTGAACGATTGCTCCATATCCGAACCGTCCGCCAGGTAGCCGCCGATATCGACATACCACTCCATCCGTTCGATGGCTATCCGGGTCCAATCCGGCCCCTCGCGCAGATCCTGGAGCAGGAGCGACGCCTTCAGGAGGCCCAGAGCACAGTGGACGAACTGGTTCGGCGTGCCGACCGCCTCCAGACCGTGCATGGCACCGGGGATCTCAAAGCGAACCACGTGCAGTAGTATGGCGGCCAGCTGCTGCGGGTCCAGCCTCTCCCTCGCCTGCTCGGGGGAGACGGCGATGCCGGTGGGAAGCCAGGAGAAGAGGTTGTCCAGACGCCAGGCGAAGTACAGCTTGCTCCTGCTGGCCCAGGCGATGGATTGCTGGACGTGCGGCTGGCGATCTCGCCGAATCAGCACGCCGTCGCGCAGTAGCTGTTGGTGGGTTGGTAGCCAGTTGCGCGCGAAGTCGTCCCAGTATCCCATGTAGGCCCGCAGATAGGCCGGATCGGGATCGTTCCGATACGCTTCCAGCAGTCGGCCGGTCCAGTGCATCGTCGCCAGGTCGCGGAGGACCACGTCGTAGCCGTCATCGGGGACAGCGTTCCAATCCGCTGCCCCGGGCGGGCCGAGGACATAGCTGCTGACGCGGTCGAATTCCCCGTACTGGGCAGTGGCCACGATCCCCTCACGGAGAAGGTCATCGGCGTCAGTCGCGGTCCACAGCCAGAATCCCGGGGGCTCGCCCAGATCCAGCGCGGCCCCCAGATCGACAATACGGTCTCGATACGCCGTGAGCGCTCCGTTGAAATCCTCTCGGTCGACACAGTCCTTTACTGCGGCCAACTCCGGACGCTCCAGATCGAGGAGCTCGCAGAGGGCGCGACCGGCATCCGTTTCCGATGTCATATTCACCTTCTCTTCAGAGCGTGCAGGCGAGGCCAGCAGCAGAATACCCGCGAGCGCTCCCATTATCGTCCAGTTGAATCGTTCCATCGACAGGGGCTACCAGGGCCACTCCTCCCCTTTCAAACCCTTCATCACCAGCCGATCTTCGCTGGAGGGATCGACGGGATCTTCGAGGAAATGGGCGAGCGCCGGCACGGCCGCTTCCTCCGGTTCCAGTGGAGCCTGGGTTCCCTTGCTTCCGCCGATATACGACCGTATCCAACCGGGATGGTAGAGGCGAAAGGTGTATCCCTCGGGGCGCAGATGGTTGAATAGAATCTTGACGCCCATATTGAGCGCCGCCTTGGACATGCAGTAGCCGTGCCATCCCTGGCGATAGGCCCGCTCGATGCTGCCCGCCTCCGAGGATACGAAACAGAGTCGCTTCATCTCACTCTTATCGATCAGGGGACGGAAGCATTCGACGACCCGCAGGGGACCCAGGGCATTGATGTCGTACATGCGATGCATCTCGCCGTAATCCTGTTCGTTCCGGATGTTGTGGTCCAGGATGCTGGTATTGATGCCGGCGTTGTTGATCAGCAGGTCTATGTGGTCCACCCTGCGGCGCATGGACCGAGCCGCATGCTGCGTCGATCTCCGCAACGAGACATCCAGGGGAAGGATGGTGAGCAGGTCGGGGTGGTGGGATGCCAGGTCGTCCAGTTCGGGCCAATCGGGCATGAACTGGCCCGCGATGACGCGCCACTGTTTGGCGAGAAGACCGGCGGCCAGGGCCAGCCCCAGCCCTCGATCGGCGCCGGTAATCAGAGCAATTCTTTCCAAGATCGATTTGCCTCCAGGTGAACAGGTTGTAGAAGTGCATCCTCCGCATTACTCGATGAACGGAAATGGCTGAATGTCATGTATGTGCAGGTGGATATGGGGCCCGACCCGGCTCAGTGTTTTGTCAACAAAAAACGTCGACAAAATTGCAATCAAGATCTACCAGTAGATTAATAGTTACGCGATTTCCGAAGACCAGAAACTTTGTTGACAGACCACTCAGTCCAGTTCCACCTCGTCCCACGCCCCCTGCCACTCACAGGGGCGCCCGAGGGTCCAGAGAATCCGCAGATCTTCTCCGTGAACCATTACCTTCGAATCTGCCGATCCATTCTCCCACGTGTCCGGAAAGCCGCCCCGGTGCGGGCAGGTCACATCCCCTTCGAACTGGAGCCCGGGCTCTCCGGCCGGCGCTTCGATGCGGTTGCCGTCCCGGTCGTGCTGGTGATGGCCGCACATGAGTTCCATGGCCCGCTCCCGGTCGATCTCGCCATAGCCGTGGCGGATATCCCACATCAGGGTCCAGAACCGCACGGCGCTCCCCGGGTTGGTGCTCTCGTTGCCGAAGCGGGTCATCGGCAGGTCCGTCCGTTCGTTGTTCTCGTCAAAGCTGTGGTCGCAGTAGTTGTGGTTGGTCATCACCAGGTAGTTGCCGATCTCTCCCATATCCCCCGGCCGGCGTATCCCGTAGCGGTTGCACGAAGTCTCCACCACGGCGCACTGCTCTCGGTCGGCGATCAGGAAGTTCCACGTGCCGGTCCGCAGCAGGCTGTTACGCCCGGTGTTGGCGCGATACGTCGGCGTTCCCCGGGTGACCATCTCGATCGCTTCCTCGGCCGTGTCCGCATGCGCCGCAACGTGCAGGAACAGGAGAAACCAGGAGACTCCGAACGCATTGGCACCCATCTCCGCGTGCTGATCTCCACCCGCGTTCAGGATCAGCGAGACCCCCTTTGCATTGACGATCTGACAGCCCGATCCCGCCCCTCCGGGCGTCAGCACCCAGAAGGCGTTGCCGTCCGTCGGGCGACCGACATACGCGATCTGGTAGCACTTCGGGTTGAGGGGGCAGTGCCGGTTGTGGGTCGCGATCGTCTCGTCCGCGGCGTTCGGCCCGCTGCCCAGAGTCGCAAAGCTGCTGCAGCCTGGCTCCGCAGAGTTCTCTTTCTTCCAGGGGATAGACGTCGGGTGCCGCCACGACCAGGCGTCGTAGATGTTCGTGTTCAACACTTTGTGATAATGGCTGCTAATCTTTGCAAAAGGAGATTTATCCAGCTCTTCGGCCGCTCCTTCCGCCACCCCCTGCATGAAGTGGATCAGGCCCGGGTCCAGCGCTTCGAGCTGGGCTTCGTACAGAGGCAGCGCCTGCATGGTGTCGTCCAATCCCCACTCCTCCACGTGCCCTTTCCACCATACATCCGAAACCCAGCGAACCAGATCTCCGGCCTGGCTTCCCACCTGAATCCCGATATCGAACCAGGAGCCCTTCAATTCGCCCAGAAATCGCGCCCGGGGAGCAAATCGGGGATGTCCGGGTGATACCTGGTATTTTTTGGTGCAGGGGTTTCCACTGGCATCTGAAAGGAATGCGCGCATGCCGTTCTCCTGGGTCTAATACCGGTTTGATTCTCGGATGCCCTATTGTTCGACGATTCTCCACTGGAAATCCCGGTAACATCGGGACAGCCATTCATCAATTCGGTATAAGTTACATCGCGATCGAGAGTTCACCCATGAATAACCTCAAAAAAGTTGGCTGCGTCCACGCTGTGGTAGCATCTATATATGGCGTTGTACGAGATTTCCGGCCGTTTATCTGCAGGATAATTTCCGCAGCGGCGCTTTGCATCTGCTTGGAGAAATGAACGGGAATGCCGGCAGTTGATTTAGACAAACAGGAGTCGGCGGCAAATTTCTACTAATTGAATCGTTTCTGAGAATTTTCTCCTCCGTCAGTATATTTCTCCTTGACCCCGTACTAAAGTACGGTCTATATATTCCGTTCTATGAGGAGCAGAAAATGGATACTCTGACCATTGGATCGTTAGCGAAAGAAGCAGGCGTAAACGTCGAAACCGTCCGCTATTATGAGCGGCGGGGTCTGATTCGCCAGCCGGACAAACCTTCGTCTGGATATCGACACTACTCTCGCGAAGAGGTGTCACGCATCCAGTTCATCAAGCACGCCCAAGATCTGGGTTTTACGCTCAAGGAAATAACCGAACTTCTTTCGCTGCGAGTCTCTCCCAAGACATCCTGTGAAGAGGTCAAAGAACAGGCCATTACCAAGATTCAGGATATCCAGGAGAAAATCCAGACGCTACAGAGTATGAAGAGAACGCTCGAAGGACTCGTCCGGAGTTGTGAGAACCGCGCTCCTACCAGCGAATGCCCCATACTGGAAACGCTAAACACAGGAGAAATGGAACGTGCCCACCGTTGAGTTCATCTATGATGTAGATTGCCCGAACGTAGAAAAAGCCAGGCAGCAGCTTCAACGTGCCTTCGATGAAACGAATATGGATCCAGTCTGGCAGGAATGGGATCGAGATACAGGGGAAGCACCAGAGTACGTTCGGGGCTACGGATCGCCGACCATCCTGGTCGATGGACAGGATGTGGCTGGGCTCCCTCCTTCTGCTGATGCCAACTGCTGTCGGGTGTATGAGGCATCAGAAAAAGAAGAACCAGGCGTTCCTCCTCTGGAATTGATCACCGCCGCCCTATTGGAGGCCAAGGAGATGGGGTAATGACCAATGCCAATCCGAACACCGAGAAACGCTGGTTGAGTAGCCTATCCGTACTGCCTGCGGTGGGTTCCGCATTGCTTCCGGCATTGGCGTGTCCAGCTTGCTGGCCAGCGTATGTGGGATTACTCAGTGCACTGGGTTTGGGATTTGTGGATTATACACCCTTCTTGTTGCCGGTAACCACTCTATTCCTGGCCATCGCTGTCCTTTCCCTGGCCCATCGGGCGAAGACGCGCCACAGATATACGCCTTTCTTCGTCGGTCTGGGAGCCGCGATACTATTGATCGCCAGCAAGTTCTTTCTCCTCTCGGAGATAGGAACCTATATGGGGGGCGTCCTTTTGGTGAGTGCATCAATATGGAATGTGTGGCCTTCTCGGAAAGCGGTGGCTGAATCCTGCCCCGTATGTTGATCGCAATGTCATTCTTCCATCAACGGCACGAAAAAAGCGGCGGCAAACTCGACGGCCTCATGCAATACAAATACCTCTCGGCTTTCCATCTCAGATCCCTGCCATTCCTTCATCCGATCTCGATCCCCTAAGAAAATCATCTCGAGACACAGACTATGTGCGGCGCAAGTCGTTGGCGTTTGCCAGCGGATTCCCACATGCACGTCAAGGGATGGCTTCGCTTCCAGTATCTCCATTTCCTTTTGGCGAAGATAGATCGGCTCGCCGCTTATGTGGCAGTGCGAATCGATCTGCGTTTCAATCCCAAACATCGGACTGACAGCCAGAGCATCGAGAGCGCACATGGCGTGGATTTCGTGTCCATTGACGATCAATCTGTGGGGCGTGTTTTCCATCGTCATCGGATAGGCACCGATGGGCTCTTCGCTCTGGGTATCCAAGATCAGCAGATCATCTTCACACAGACGCACAAGCGCCTTCGTCACATCGGTATCTGATAACATACCGGCGATTTCCTTCTTTCTCAGAGGATATCCTCTTTCTACAAAGGAACGAAGAATCGCCTTGTGAATCTGTAAGAGCTCTTTATCGAGCTGTCGCTGTCGTCCTTTCAAGGGCAACCTATCATGCAGACGGTGTACCGCTTCATCTATAGCCATGCTTCAAACCTCTTTCTTATGCGATAGAAATTTTGGCTTTTTTTTATCTATTATCAGTTAGACCGCCGAGACCAAAGCACTAGCTCACGAATTGTCCCACCCATCAGATAAAAATGTGTCGTGACCCAATTAGACAGAACGACAACTACGCCAAACAGAATGGTTCCCATGCTCAAAAGTGCCCAGCCAGATACGATGTTTCCGATCACGCATCCTTTGGCCAAGGCAGCTCCTATGCCGACTAAGAAGCCTCCGAACAGAGCGGTAACAACCTGTTGAGGTTGTTTTGGAAGCAGACGCGCTTCTCCAGATAATCTTCCCGAAATCCATGAACCTAAAACCAGGCTGCTAACAAGGGCAATCAACCACCATGATACCTTTTTGCTTTGAGACGTGACAGTCGATGCTTTGAGAGAAACCACCGGCCCCTTTGGCTCGGTGCCCCCCAGCCCTTCAGCTTTTGCCAACACAGGCTTTTTTTGGTAGACATGATTTAAATTGTGATCGGTGATCAGTAGCTGCGCATGCATGACGCCGTGTGTGACGCCAAGGGGATAGTTCCGCCCGCTAGCAGCGGATGAGAGATAGGCAACACTACCCAATAGACCAATCAGTAAACCCGCCTGCCAGGGTTTCCAGGATTTCGCCAAAATTTTGTCCTTGATAGAAAATGCGCCTCCAGATGGGGGAGACTTACGCCTACGTGTGAAAGCATATACAAGCGTCAAAATTACAAGTATTAGCGTTATGCCCCAAAAAGGAAGGCCTGTTAAGGATGCAATACTGACTGCACCGCCATCGGGTGCTTTTATAACGAGTGTTTTCAAATAGCCATTAACTGAATGAAGCGGTCCATGTTCCACTATGGAAACGCCGAGAGCAATTCCCAGAATTGCCACTATTGAATTGAGATTGCCCGTGCCAGCTTTGAAAAGGCATCCACTCACGCAACCTCCGGCCAGTACCATTCCGACGCCGAATACCAGTCCACCGATCATAAAACTGCCCCAGAGGAGCGGTTTGGGGTTTAATACTACCCATCCAACTAACTCCAACACCGCAAATCCTGCCATGCTTGTGACGATGCAAACCCAAAGCCCCCAGATTTTCCCCCAGTCTTTCATTAACAATACTTCACTGAAGGCCGACGAACCACACAGGTCTCCCTTCTGTAAAACAAAACCAAAGAGAAAACCAATCGGAATCGCCGTAAGAACCCATAAATGGGTGTATATTGCGACAGCCACGACGAGGATGAGAAAGATCGAGCTGACAGTTACGTAGGGAATCCAATACCGCCCCGGCCTGTTTTCTGACATGGCTCTTTACTCCTTTTTCTAAATTGCGAACGTAGCCGCAGGAGATAGAACAGACTGCATGAGCTTTTTCTTTAACTATTACCCCAAATAGGGCTGTGTCGCTCCTGTATACTGGCCGAGCTTTGCTACAGGCCGTATTGACAGTATTTGGCTAATTGGCTAAATTGCCAATAAAGAAAGAAGATATTCCATGGATGTCAAGACCAGCGCTCGTTTCGAAGCTCGCGCTCGCATCATCAAAGCTCTCGCCCATCCCACCCGGCTGTTCATTGTCGATGAACTCTCCCGGGAGGAACGCTGCGTGTGCGAGTTGACCGAGATGGTGGGTGCCGATACTTCCACCGTCTCCAAGCACTTGTCCCTGCTCAAGAATGCCGGCATCGTCCGGGACGACAAACGCGGTACTCAGGTCTTCTACCAGTTGACCATGCCCTGTGTCCTCCGCTTCCTGGACTGTGTAGAAACCATCATTAAAGAAAACGCCGAAGCGCAGATGAGCCTGGTGGGCTGATCTGACCCGTATCCGATTCGTTTTTTTCTTTTTACAAATTTGGCATTTTTGCCAAATAACCAATGAAAATGATTCGATGAACTGGAAAAACGAGTGGAAACCGCTGGCGCTGGCGGCCGCGGTTTTCTCGACCCTTTTCTTTTTGCCGGTGGGCAGCGAGCGGTTCGATCGGGCCGTGCTCGAGGCGTTTCACCTGGCCAAGTGGTACGCCCGGGAGCACATCCTGCTTTGCCTGGTGCCCGCCTTCTTTATCGCCGGTGCCATCGCCGTCTTTGTGAGCCAGGCGTCGGTGATGAAGTATCTGGGTGCCGGCGCGAAAAAGACCGTTGCCTACGGCGTCAGCGCCGTATCGGGCACTATCCTTGCCGTCTGTTCGTGCACAGTGCTTCCCCTTTTTGCCGGCATCTACCGCATGGGCGCGGGGCTCGGACCGGCCACCGCCTTCCTCTACTCCGGTCCGGCGGTCAACGCCCTGGCAATTATTCTGACCGCGCGCATCCTGGGCTTTGAACTGGGCGTCGCCCGGGCGGTCGGTGCCATCAGTTTCAGCGTCGTCATCGGCCTGCTCATGCACCTCATCTACCGCAGGGAAGAGCAGGAGAAAGCGCGCGTGCAGGCGGTCTTGCCCGAACCGGAGGTGGATCGTCCCCTATGGCAGAACGCCCTCTACTTCGCCGCCATGATCCTGGTCCTGGTCTTCGCCAACTGGGGTAAACCGCAGGAGAGCGTCGGCCTGTGGGCGACCATCTACTCCGCCAAGTGGATTGTCACGGCGCTCAGTGCCACCTTTCTCGGTCTGCTACTGGTCGCCTGGTTCGCTATCCCCTGGGGATATTTCGTCCTGGTAGCTGTCCCGGTAGCGACTCTGAGCGTTCTCTTCTCCCACGAACCCCTCATCCCCTTCACCGCCGGGATTTTAGGCCTGTCGCTGCTCATCGCTCGGCGCGACGATGAGACCGGAGAGTGGTTTCAGCAGAGCTGGGGATTCGCCAAACAGATTCTGCCTTTGCTGCTGGGCGGGGTGTTGATTGCCGGCCTACTGCTGGGGCGACCGGAGCAGGAAGGGCTCATTCCCTCTTCCTGGGTCGCCAGCGCGGTCGGCGGCAATTCGTGGGGCGCCAATCTATTTGCTTCCGTAGCCGGTGCCTTCATGTACTTTGCCACCCTCACCGAAGTACCGATCCTGCAGGGACTGCTCGGCGCCGGCATGGGCAAAGGACCGGCGCTGGCTCTGCTGCTGGCCGGTCCGGCCCTCTCCCTGCCCAACATGCTGGTCATTCGCAGCGTTATCGGCACACAGAAGACCATCGTCTACGTCGCCCTGGTCGTCCTCATGTCGACGATCGGCGGCATCCTTTTCGGAACCTTTTTCTAATTGGAGGAAATCACCATGAAGATCCAGATCCTCGGCACCGGCTGCCCCAAGTGCAAGAAGCTTGGCGAAGTCGCCGATCAGGCAGCCCAGGCACTCGGCCTGGACTACGAACTGGTCAAGGTCATGGATATCAACGAGATCACCAGCTTCGGAGTGATGATGACCCCCGCCCTGGCCGTGGATGGCGAAGTCAAGATCACCGGCCAGGTGCCGTCCATGGAGGATATGAAGAAGGTGCTTCAGTAGGAAAGATCGTGTCTGCCCAAACCACCGGCATACGGCGGATGGGTCGAATTTCATATATAATATCTGTAAAAACGTATATACGTATTGACACCTATTTTTTCCCCCTTACTTTCAATCCAATCCACAAGGGAGGATTGAACCATGACATCAAATGACGGAAACACATCCTGTCCGGTCGAAGCGGCGACGCACGATCTGGGGTTTTTCGAGAGATATCTCACCGCCTGGGTGATCCTCTGCATCCTCGGCGGCATCGTTCTCGGCAAGCTGGCTCCGGGAGTGGCCACCTATCTGGACGGTCTGGCCATCTATGTGAATGAGGCGCCGGTCGTCTCCATCCCCATCGCCGTCTGCCTGTTTTTCATGATGTACCCGATCATGGTGAAGATCGACTTCGCCGAAGTGGTAAAGGCGAGTACGAATATAAAGCCGGTGGGGCTGACGCTCGTGGTCAACTGGGCGATCAAGCCATTCACCATGTACGCCATCTCTGTCTTTTTCCTGGGCACACTCTTTTATCACTTCATCGGCCCGGAAGCGGTCGACTACGTCAAAATGCCCCTGGGACTGGATCTACCCGTTGGAGCATCTCACGGCGCGGGAAGTGTGGTGCTGCAGCAGGGGGTGAAGGTTCTGCAGGTGCCGCTGTGGCGGAGCTACCTGGCCGGCTGCATCCTTCTCGGCATTGCGCCCTGCACGGCCATGGTGCTGGTCTGGGGATATCTTGCCAGAGGGAACGATGGCCATACCCTGGTCATGGTCGCCATCAATTCATTGGTCATGCTCCTGCTGTTCGGCGTGCTGGGTGGGTTCCTTCTCGGCGTAGGACGGCTGCCGGTTCCCTGGCAGGCATTGCTGCTGTCGATCGGCATCTACGTCGCCCTGCCGCTGGTAGCCGGCTACTTTTCGCGTAAGTGGCTCATCGCGGCAAAGGGACGGGAGTGGTTCGATGAGAAGTTTCTCCACATCCTCACCCCGATCACAATCATCTCTTTGCTGATCACCCTCGTGCTGCTGTTTTCCTTCAAAGGGGAAGTGATCCTGGGCAATCCCCTGACGATCCTGTGGATCGCCATCCCGCTGTTCATCCAGACCGTCCTCATCTTCGCTGTAACCTACGCGCTGGCCAGATGGCTCGGTTTCACCTACGAAAACGCGGCCCCGACCGCCATGATCGGCGCGTCCAACCACTTCGAGGTGGCGATCGCCACTTCGACCATGCTCTTCGGGCTCTCTTCGGGCGCGGCGCTGGCGACCGTGGTGGGGGTGCTCATCGAGGTCCCGGTAATGCTCATGCTCGTAAAGGTCTGCCAGCGGACGAAGGGATGGTTTCCCGCGCCGGTTTCTTCGACATCCATATGAAAGAGATGGATATGGAAACCGATCTGGCGATCTTCAAAGCGTGCGCCGATGCCACCCGACTGCGCATCCTCTTCCTGCTGGTGGAGCGCGAGCTGTGCGTCTGCGAATTGGTCGAGGTGCTGGAAATGCCGCAGGGGAAAATCTCGCGTCATCTGGCGGTGCTCAAGAACGCCGAGCTGGTGCGCGATCGGCGCGAAGGGCTGTGGATCTACTACTCGCTGAAAGAGATGGAAACGGAACTGAAGCGGCAGCTCGGAGCCTATCTGAGTGAAGCTCGATTCGAGCAGGCAGAAGCGGATCGGAGCCGTCTGGAGGAGCTGACTCGCGCAGACCAGCTCTGCGGCCCTCCCCGTTGAACTCCTTCACCCTGGAGTCGATATGAAACGGATTCTCTTCCTGTGCACCGGCAACTCCTGTCGCAGTCAGATGGCCGAGGGCTGGGCGCACCATCTCAAAGGAGACCGGGTCGAGGCACATTCAGCTGGAATTGAAACACACGGACTCAACCCGAACGCGGTCGAGATGATGGCCGAAGCCGGGGTGGATATCTCCACCCATCGTTCCCAGCACATCGACGAGTTCAGCGAAGTCGCGCTCGACTACGTGATCACCGTCTGCGGCCACGCGGACGAACACTGCCCGATCTTTCCCGGAGATACACAGGTGATACATCATCCCTTCGACGACCCGCCCAGGTTGGCAAAAGAGGCGAAGAGCGAAGAGGAAGCGCTGGGGCACTACCGCCGGGTGCGGGACGAGATTCGCGCCTTCGTCGACACTCTCCCCGAATCTCTGGAAAATTGATCGGGGTTGATGGAAATTCCCGACAGAGAGTACGAAGAACCTTTCAACACCTGTCCATTTGTGAAAGCCGACAGCGTGTCCATCCGCTGGGACGGCGGCGTCAGGCCGATTCGGGCGCTATCATTTTAAAAAAGTCAGTTTCCGAGTTCGATGAAATGAATGCGCTTTCATCTTCACCACGTAAATCCCTGAGCTAACTAATTGACCAACATCGTTCCTGCCATCCCATATTATTTTATACAGCAATCCTTAAATATTTGTGCAATTTTCATGGCCTTTTTATGTTGATGTAGAACGAATTGCTCATTGATATCGGCTTAGCTCAGAGGAGACGAATGATGTCCTTAGCCTCCTTGGATTCCTT